>OOBV01000264.1_pt1 | contig 53481 bp, 43 predicted proteins | sample 1671731 | NCBI WGS metagenome assembly OOBV01 (sample SAMN06348186, study PRJEB24527) | human gut metagenome | biome: human gut; feature: ankylosing spondylitis patient; material: feces | host: Homo sapiens | place: China | collected 2015-10
CTTTTTAACTATGCAAGTATTTGTTTGTTTATTTTTGAAACAATCGGATTTTACTGAATTGATTTTGTTACTACTTTGTTACTTGGACTTGGAAAGTTCTTTTCGTAAGTAGACCATATCCACTAGTTGCTTGCCGTCTTCGTATATAGGATGATCATAATTGTCGGTAAAGAAATTCTTGATACGATGCGAATATTTGAATCCGTTCTGTTCATAGAAAGGGATGGTCAGCGGACTTTCACCTGTGCCGACAAGCAGAGTGTCATATTTCCCCGCATAATGTTTGGAGATAAATCGGATCAATCTTTTGCCATATCCCTGTTTCTGATATTGTGGATCGGTTGCGATATTTTTGAGTTCGATCGTTTTGCCACCTTCATCCGTGACAACACAAATAGTTTTTAGGATATTTTGATCGTACAAAGCAAACATTTCTCCCCGTTCGAGATAAAGGTCTATCATCGATTCCTGTTCATCGGCCAACAACAGAAGATCGAGGAAACGTTTCTTATGGCGGAGGATTTGCCGGATTTCGAAGGAACTGTCTGAAATTTGTACGATTGTTTCATTGAGCGAAAGATGCAGGATAGGAAATGGATTGCCGTTTGGATCGGTTTCATCTCTTCCGACAATATCAAATCCTCTGTTCAGATAGAAAGAAGTAGCCTTTTCGTTTTGTTCGTTGACGTCTACTTTGAATATATGTTTGTGGTAAATGGCAAATTCGATTAACTGCTTGCCATACCCTTTTCCTTGTTCTTCCGGATGGACGAAAAGCATTTCGATTAATTCGTCACTTAGTCCCATAAATGCAGCTATCCGGTTTTGTCCATTTCGGATGGTGTATAATTCGACAACCGGAATATATTTGTTCCGGACTAACGGCTTGAAGAACCGGATATCCTTTTCGGTCAGAAAACGGTGGGTGTTTCGAACGGAGGCCTCCCATACTTCTACCAATTCGTTTTTTAGCTTTTCTGATTCATCTGGACTAATTGCAGACCAATTTATTTTCTGTAGCATGGATTTTTAATAACAATGGATTTCTATTTATGAAAAAATTCTTGGAGCAGATGCCGGATAGCAGCTGTCGGATGATACAATATCATTCTGGGGCCAGCAAAACGCATGACCTCCTGCATCTTCTTGCGCCTATCCGGTTTGTAGCAATGAACAGGGCATAACCGGCATGTTGTTTTCTTCTCTCCGAAAGGACAATGAGACAGTCGTGCATGAGCATATTGCAAAAGTTCTTTACAATCCGGGCATAAATCCGTATGCTTTTCTTTCTGACGGCAATAGATACGGACCATCTGTGCGACGATCTCCTGTTCTTGTCGGATACGGGTTGATGGCATATTGAGTCTGTTCTTTTCTACAAATTTAGGCATAATCAACATTATCTTCCAAGTTTAAATACCAAATATGTGCGGGTTTGTTGTTTCTGCCATATATTTGTTGATCGGAAGAGTTTTTAATGTAGTTTTATAGGAAGAAGGGATATATGGAATATGCAGAATTGTTGAAACGGTTGACGGTGGATTGTAAGGATGACGGAAAACAGTTTCGGAAGAAAGACCGGATACATGAGATAAAAGCCTTGTTGGAAAATTCGGGTTATGAATTGTTGGGCGAGGGAAGTCTTTCTTTGCTGTATGGAAAGCCGATGGAAGAAGAAAATACTTACCGGACGCTTATTTCATCCCATGTTGATTGCGTTTATAAAAATTGTTTTGCCAAAGACGAAGACGAACTTTGCTGGAAGGGCACGTTCGACAATAGTGCGACCAATGCTGCCGTGATCGACCTGATGTTGCGGGGCGAACTGGATGAATCCGTTCTGGTCGCTTTCACGGGAGATGAAGAGAAAGACTCGGCAGGAGCCATCGAAATCATGCAGATGTTAGGCCGGATGGAATGTCTGGTAGGTAAGGCTCTTGTGCTTGATGTCACGAATGAAGGTTGGGAAGATGAAGCTGCTTTCTCTATCGAAAACGATCATGGTTTTGATATAATAACCGGCTATCACATTGTCGGATTACTTCAAGCAAGCGGTACTTCGTGCGTGTTTGTACATGAAGCAGAACCCGATGAGACTTGGGAATACAGTAAAGGCTCCAGCTCAGATCTGCCGGGAATCCCGTGCCTAAGTCTGTGCTTGCCTGTCTGTGGAAATATGCATGGGGATGATGGAGTCTTGTTGCGCAAGTCATCTATCATCCCCTATGAAGATATTCTGAGAAAACTGGCAAATGCCGGTTTCTAATTCTTACTGATAAGATAAAGAACAATATTCAAATACGGCAGGCTCCTTTTCGTCTCCTTCATGATAAAGCCCCGGACGTGCCACCCGATCCCAGCGAATAAGTGAGCGTATGGCTTCTTCCGATAGACCGTGGTTTACCGGAGTCCATTGCTTGCCGTCTTTACTCCAGGCGAATTGATTGGGGAGCCCTTCTTTCACTTGCATACGCAGGTGCAATGCCATGCTGGGCAGTGGCAGATCAGCCAACTGTTGTTCCTTCCCTTCTCGAACCAACTTTATTTGCAATCGGTCGCCGACCGGGCCGTAAGCGATATAATAGCTATTATCCCCGTAAAGCGTGATCCCTTTCCAACTGCCGTTTTGGTTTGTTATGCCGGCATCCAATGTGTAGCCCGAAGATGCTGGACGAAGGCAAAGTGCCTCTCCAGTCTTGCATTCCGGCTTGGGAGAACCACTCAGCCACAGTCTGCCCGCTTCGATTTTAGTTTGGACATTCGAGTACGGATAATTCCAACTCCATTCCGGGCGCAGGTTCGGGTCGGCAAAATTGTCGAAGAAACCGGTTACCGGCTCTTGCACGCAATCGGCAAAAGGCATCGGTTGTACCAAGCGGGCATATTCGCCGGTAACGAAATAAGGCCAGTTGTCCTCTCCGAAACGCAACTCCTGGAGATGGGGCTGACGCCCTAGAAAGAAATCGCTGCCTTCCGAATAGGCGTGACATAGATAAAACATACGTCCGTCAGGCGTCGTCGTCAGTGTGCCATGACCGATAGATTGTATCTCGTCGCTCCCGTGCAGGATCGGATTTCCTTCATACTTTTCATAAGGCCCTTCGAGCTTCTTCGAGCGGGCGACAGCTACGGCATAGTCGCTATTGGGACCGCAACAACCATTAATCGCATAGATCAGATAGTAGTAACCGTTCTTTTTGAACCAGTGCTGTCCTTCCATCCCCACACGTTCGTCGTCTCGGAGCAGGCTGAACGGCTTGCCGGTCAATTTCAACCCGTCCGGAGTCAACTTGCTGGCGAGAAGTTCGATCGGCCGGTTGTCCAGTCCGTAGGCTTTCCAGCTGATGTATAAATCACCCTTGTCTTCGAGGATAAAAGCATCGATCGCTTCCGTTCCGAATTCGACAACCGGTCCGTGATCTTTGAATTTGCCTGTCGGAGAGTCGGAGGTGGCTACTCCGATGTAGGAAGTGTTGTTCGACTTCTTTCGTGCGGTATAGTATACATAAACCTTACCGTTATGATAATACCATTCCGGAGCCCAGAACGACGACTTGGTCCATTCCGGCTGCTGCTCGAATACGTGTCCGGTCTGTTTCCAGTTGACTAGGTCTTTAGATGTGAATACCGGATAGTAGGGAGCCCATTCGGAGGAAGTCCCCGTTGCATAATAAGTATCGTCGATCCTCAGGATGGACGGGTCGGCGACATCCCCGTGAATAACAGGATTGGTAAAATAGGTCTGTTTCTGGGCCATACTTGCGCCGGAATACAGGACAGAGCCTAACAAGGCGATGATGAGTCTGTTCATGGTCTGTTAAAACACTAATTATTAATTGGTCTAAAATTGATGGTTACAAATCTACTGGATAAAACGGAGCTGTCCAAAAAAATCCTTTACTTTTGCCGGATAAAACGTTTTGATTCGGAAAAAGCATGAACAAACTTCACTATTTTGCAGATTCTATTTCTCTTCTCTCTCTGCCGGAAAAGTTTACCTATCCGTTCCATTATACCCCGCATCCCCTTTGTGTGGCGGCAGCGGGCGAGGTCGGGCGCTATTTGTCGACAAAGGGAGAATGGCAGGAGGAACTGCGGAAAGGGAAGATGTTTGGCGTTTTGATTGTCCGTACAGGAGAGGGGGAAGTCGGCTATCTGGCAGCCTTCTCTGGCATCCTGGCAGGGAAGAATCGACACACTTATTTCGTGCCTCCGGTTTATGACGTGCAAGAGCCAGATGGCTTTTTTAGAATCGAAGAAGAACAGATATCGGGAATCAACAGGCGGATCGAGGAGTTGCAGGCAGATGTGCGATATAAAGATTGCAAGCAACGGTTGACTGATGAGACGATCCTTGCCGGACATGTTTTGGATGATATACGGGAACGGATGAAAGCGGCTAAGGTTGAACGTGACCGGTTGCGTTCGACCGTCACACGGGTAGATTCGGAGCAGCTGATCCGTGAAAGCCAGTTCCAGAAAGCGGAACTGAAACGGCAGAAACAATATTGGAAAGATCACCTTGCCTCCCTCCAAGCAGAAGTAGAAGTGTTCGAGACGGAAATCGAACGCCTCAAAGCAGAACGCAAGACCCGTTCGGCTGCCCTTCAACAATGGCTTTTCAAACAATTCCGCATGTTGAACGCCCGCGGAGAGGAACGGGATTTGTGCAACTTGTTTAAAGATACCGTCCAAAAGACACCACCGGCAGGTGCAGGTGAGTGTGCGGCTCCCAAGCTTCTGCAATATGCCTACCGGAACGGTTGGCAACCTCTTGCTATGGCTGAATTCTGGTGGGGAGATTCTCCGAAAAACGAGATCCGCCGTCATGGATATTATTATCCGGCCTGCAAAGGGAAATGCGGACCGATCCTGAAGCATATGCTACAAGGCCTACACGTCGAGGAAAACCCGTTGGAAACGGATATGCACCGGGGGACGGAGTTGGAAATCATGTATGAAGACGAATGGTTGTCGGTAGTGAACAAACCGGCCGGCATGTTGTCAGTCCCCGGAAAATCGGATATCGATTCCGTCTACGGGCGAGTGCGACGGATGTATCCCGTAGCAACCGGACCGATGATCGTGCACCGACTTGACATGGCGACCTCCGGCCTGATCCTTATAGCCAAGACGAAAGAAGTGCACCAGAACTTGCAAGCACAGTTCAAGAACCGGACGGTGTGTAAACGATATGTCGCTTGGTTGGATGGCATTGTGGAGAAAAAAGAAGGTCATATTGAACTCCCCCTCCGCCCGGATCCGGAAGACCGGCCGCGGCAGGTGGTCGATGCGGTTCACGGAAAACCTGCCGTGACTGATTATACTGTGCTGCATTATGATTCGGGGCGTACTTTTATTTCTTTCATACCGAAAACCGGGCGCACACATCAGTTGCGTGTCCATTCGGCCCATCCGCTTGGCTTGAATGCCCCGATAGTAGGGGATGAGTTGTATGGCAGGAAGGCAGATCGCTTGTATCTGCATGCCGAATACTTGGGGTTTATTCATCCTGTCTCTGGAGTGTATATGGAAATAGAAAAGGAATCCGGCTTTGATGATCTTTTATAGTTGTGCCGCGATTTCTTCATGCCGTTGGCACTGTTGTTTCCTCGGCATGGTACAGTCGTTTCATGCCGAGGAAACAACAGTTTCATGCTATGGTAACAGTTGTGCCATGTCTATGTAACGGTTGTGTCATGCCTATGGTATAGCGATTGTCACTCGATATAGATCATTTTCTTTGTCATCCCTCCGTCGATCGTTACGTTCTCGCCGTTCATAAAATCATTTTCCTCCTGGCAGATGAACAGGCACAAACGGGCGATGTCTTCCGGTTTACCTACTCGCCCCGACGGATGTTGGGCGTGATCTTCTGGGCGAAGCTGTTCGTAGTCGCGCGTCTCGATCCAGCCCGGCGAAATCGAGTTGACCGTGATATGCCATTGGGCAAGCGATAGTGCAAGGGCGTGCGTCAGCGAATAGATACCGCCTTTGGATGCCGCATAACCTTCGCTGCCGGGTTCGCTCATCAGATAGCGAGTGGAACAGATATTGACGATCCGTCCGAACGGATTGGGTACCTCTTGTGATTGGCGGTGAATGGCCAATCTGCGGGAAGTGATGAAAACCGGACGCAAGTTCACGGATAATATCCGGTCGAAATCTTCCACACCGGTTTCCGTGATAGGGGAGAAACAACTGATTCCCGCATTGTTGATTATGATATCGATATCGCCCCATTCCTTGAAAATCTGCTGCATGCAGTTCTCTAGCGCTTCTTGGTCACTTACGTCAACATGGAAAAAAGAGGTTCCGGTCTGCAACGCTGTCTCTTTTCCCGCCGCTTCGTTACGGTCGCAGAACGCCACGCGGTGTCCGGCGGAACGGAAAGCTCTTACGATCGCTTTGCCTATACCTTCCGCACCTCCTGTTACAAAGACTCTCCTGGTTTTGTGGATAACGGTTGTTTTCCTGCCATTGTACGGATGGTTCGTACGTCCCTCCTTGCGGGATTTATATTCTTCGTATTTCTTTTCCAGATAGTTGTCTGCCATGATCTTTCGCTTTTTAATAGGATGGCAAAAGTAATCATAATTGAATCTATTTACAATGGTTGTAGGTGAACGATATGCAATCGGGGAATTATTGTGGATTTGGAGCACGAAGTTGCCAGAAAGCCACGGCCGCTGCGGCTGCCACATTGAGTGAATCGACACCGTGCGACATAGGGATGCGAACAACATAGTCGGCTGCGGCAATCGTTTCCTGCGAAAGTCCGTCCCCTTCAGTCCCCATCACGATTGCCAATCTGGGTTCGGTTGCCAAGACAGGATTATCAATGGAAATAGAATTGTCTGTGAGTGCCATGGCTGCCGTACGAAAACCAAGTTTTCCCAAGTCGCCAAGAGAACCGTCCATCCAAGTCCAGGGCACAAGAAAGACTGTCCCCATTGACACTCTGACTGCGCGACGGTTCAATGGGTCACAAGAGTTGCGTGTCAGTAATACGGCATCAATTCCAAGAGCCGCCGCCGAACGGAAAATAGCACCGATATTGGTCGTGTCGACAACTCCGTCGATTACGACGATGCGTCGGGCCTTCTGGCATACATCTTCCATGCCGCGTGGCTCAGGACGACGCATGGCGCAAAGGACACCGCGTGTCAGGACATAGCCGGTCAATGTCGCAAGCAACTCCCTTTCTCCTGTATAGATAGGCACGTTGCTACAACGTTCAATGATATTGGAAGCATCTCCTCTGATATGCTTGTGCTCGCACAAAATGGCTAAAGGTTCGTAGCCGGCATCCAGAGCCCTCGTGATAACCTTTGGGCTTTCTACGATAAAAATACCTTTGTCTGGCTCGATACGATTGCGCAACTGAGCTTCGGTGAGTGTACAGAACATTTCGACTCCGGGATGAGATAAAGAAGATATTTCGATAACAGGCATTTGACAAGTCTTTTAATAAATAGCAATCTTGATTACACTGTCCAGTTTGTTTTCAAAAACTCGATAAGCCTCCTCGATCTCGTTCAATGCAAAGCGGTGGGTGATAAGGGGAGTGGTGTCTATCTTGCCTTCCTCAATCAGTTGGAGAATCTCAGCACAATCACAACCGTCTACTCCGCCAGTTTTGAAAATCAGGTTCTTACCATACATGTCAGGTAGAGGGAAAAGTAGAGGTTTATCGTAAAGAGCCACGATCGTGACTGTCGCGTTTGGACGAGCGCATTCCCACGCCATCTGGAAACTGTCTTCGCTCCCAGCCACTTCCAGAACAACATCTGCTCCGCCGTGGTCACTGTTTTTGAGTACAAACTCCTTACAGTTGTCAGGAGTCGTGATCAAGACGTCAGGGTAATGTTCACGGATAAACCGAACCCTTTCAGGAGACTTTTCACAGACAATGATATGCTTCGGGTTCTTCAGCATCGAGCAGAGTAAAGTACAAATTCCGGTAGGCCCTGCACCGATGATGAGGACCGTGTCTTTCTCCGTAATTTCCGAGATGCGAGTAGCCCAAAAACCTGTGGCAAGTATGTCACCGACAAACAGAGCCTGCTCGTCACTGACCGTGTCGGGAATGCGATTCAGTCCTTGATCGGCATAGGGTACTCTGACATATTCCGCCTGTCCTCCGTCGATACGGCAGCCTAAAGCCCATCCACCGTTGGGGTCGGTACAATTATTGACATATCCGTGTTGGCAAAAGAAGCATTTCCCGCAGAAAGTCTCGACGTTCACGGTTACTCTGTCTCCGGGTTTGACAGATGTGACGCCTGTTCCCACTTCTTCGACGACACCTACCATTTCATGTCCGACGGTTGTTCCGAGTATTGCGCGAGGTACACTTCCGTGCTTGATATGCAGGTCACTGGTGCAGATGCTACCCAGGGTCACACGCACGATCGCATCCCGTGCATCCGTAATTTTCGGTTTCGGTTTTTCTGTTAAACCAAATTTGCCTTTTTCAATATATGTATATGCAAGCATGATATGATCTTTATTGATTAATTGATTCTTTTCCTTACAAAGATACAAATTTCACCAATTGTAATCCTATAAATTTTTTGTCAATCCAGACAAAAGATTTACCTTTGTTGTATGCTTAGAATTGTAACACATATTGAACGTTTGCTTTTAGTGCATGATTGTGTGATTGTGCCGAAGTTCGGAGGTTTTGTTCTGCAGGCTGTTCCGGCCATGCAGCATAAGGAGGAACATACGTTTCGTCCTTTGAGAAAAGAGATCGGTTTCAATATGACGCTGCAACATAATGACGGGCTTTTGCCTGAATCGTATATGCAGATGCACGAGGTGAGCTATCGTCAGGCGCAACTGATGCTGGAAGAAGATGTGGAGGATATAAAGAACATCCTGCAACAATATGGAAAGTTGTCGTTAGGGGTGTTAGGTTCGTTCAGCATAGGAGAAGAAGGACAGATGATTTTCCATCCGGGGGAAACCGATCTGTTCAGTGTCGGCTCATATGGCTTGCCTGTTTTCCATTTCCCAGTTCTCGCTCCACTAGAGATGGAACGCGAAGAAGCGGTTCTTCTTACATCCCAAAAAGAGAAGAAAGATACTCTTTATATTCCGATTAGCCGTAAACTTATCCGTACAGTGATGGCTTCGGCTGCTGCAGTGGCATTGTTCCTGTTGGTTTCTACTCCGGTTAGAGATGTTAACCAAGAGGCTTATACAGCCAGTTTTGTTCCGACGGGGATGGTTGTACAAAAGCCGGTTCTTCTTGAAGCGGTTTTGCCAGACAGTACTGTGGCGGAGGCAGATACGAAGCAAGAGTCATCGGAAGAGGTGATTGCGCGTGAAGTGAAAAAAGTTGTGTCTGTTCCGGCTCCGGAAAAGAAGGCGTTTGTGTCCAGGCCTGTAGTTGTCCAACCTAAAAAAATGTATCATATCGTAATCGCCAGTTTTCCATCAGAATCGCAAGCGGACGAATTTATTGCCGGTGTAGATCGTAACGAATGTAAGCATGTCAGCAAGGTTGTTCGTGACGGGAAGTATCGTATCTATGCGGATAAGTTCGATAATCGCGAAGCTGCGGAATCTTATATGGCAACTCTCCGTTCCAATCCGAAATATAAGGATGCGTGGTTATTTATTAGCCGTTGATTTATAATGAATAGAAAGAAATATCCTTCAGTTGAAAAGTTATTTTCTACTGAAGGATATTTAAAAAACGTCCGGACAGGTTTTCGTTATTATTGTTTTCTACTCTTTATTTTTCTCTTCAGATTTTAGTATTCGTTTCTTTTTGAGGCGCCCAGCCTTGCGTAGGGCTTGATCCAAAATGTATTGTATCTGGCCGTTTGTACTCCGAAATTCATCGGCAGCCCAGGCTTCGATCGCTTCCATCATTTCTGCGTCCACACGCAATATGAAACTCTTGGTCGCATTTCCATTTTCCTTTTTGGCCATATTTAGTATTACTGTATTAAGTTACTGATATAAAGTACCTGTATTGACTACAGGTTGTGCGGACTCGTCTGCGCAAAGGACTACCAGCAGATTGCTGACCATTGCTGCTTTCCGTTCTTCATCCAGCTCGACAACACCGTCTTTCTCTAACTTTTCCAATGCCAGGTGAACCATGCTGACAGCTCCTTCCACGATCCGTTCGCGGGCAGAAATGATGGCGTCTGCCTGCTGGCGGCGTAACATCACGCTGGCGATTTCGGATGCATAAGCCAAGTAGTTGATACGGGCTTCCACGATTTCGATTCCGGCGATGGCAAGACGGCTGTTGAGTTCGTCTTCTAGGCGTTGGGTTATTTCTCCGCTTTCATCAGAACGGAGTGTGACTTTATCAATCGTCTCGTTTGTGTCGTAAGCATACATGCCTGCTACTTGCCGAAGAGCGGCATCGCTTTGTATTTGGACAAACTCTCGGATGTTTCCGGATATATCGAAACTGGCTTTGTAGGTGTCTTTTATTCTCCAGACGACCACGGCTCCGATCATGATCGGATTTCCGACTTTGTCGTTGACTTTGATCGGGTCGATGTTCAAGTTTAGGATGCGTAATGTTACGGTTGATTTCAGGAAAAGTGGGTTTACCCAATAGAAACCGTTACTTATGACCGTTCCGGCATATCTGCCGAAAAAAGTCAATACGCGCGAATTGTTTGGCTGGATGATCATAAATCCGGGTAACATGACAACAACGCATATCCCGCAGATGACACCGGCGATGATACTCGGTGTTTGTGGCAGCGATAGTAGATATATGGCTGTCCCTGTTAAAGCAAGCATGATAAGTATAGCCGTAAAACCGGATAATTTGATGCCGTCGAAGTTCTTTTCCTGTGTTTTCATAATGATCATTATTTGATATTATTTTGATATCACAAAATAAGACAAAGTTCCGGACATATGCAAATAAATTATGAACTTTTTATGAGTAGATATATAAAATATTCTATAGCTTTGTCTACTTAAAAATTACACGATTGGAATTTCAGTTAGATACAGATAATAAGGAGTTTCAGGATGCCCTGCAACTGATCACTCATACACGTCAGTCCGTCTTCTTGACCGGGAAGGCCGGAACGGGTAAATCCACGTTCTTGAAATACATCTGCGCACATACGAAAAAGAAATATGTCGTATTGGCACCGACAGGGATAGCCGCGATTAACGCGGAAGGGGTGACGCTTCATTCTTTTTTTAAATTACCTTTTCGCCCGATGTTGCCCGATGATCCGGATTTGAGTCTGAAGAACGGACGGATCTTCGAGTTTTTCAAATACAGGAAAGAGCATCGGAAGTTGATTTCGGAAGTGGAATTGATCATTATTGACGAGATTTCGATGGTACGGGCAGATATCATCGATTGTGTCGACCGGATCTTGCGTGTCTTTTCCGGTAATATGCGTTTGCCGTTCGGAGGCAAGCAATTGCTGTTTGTCGGCGACGTCTTCCAATTGGAGCCGGTGGTCCCTGCCGACCAGAAAGAAATATTAAGTCTCTTCTATGCCAGTCCGTTTTTCTTTTCGGCCCGTGTCTTCAAAGATATAAATCTGGTCCCGATTGAATTGCAGAAAGTGTACCGGCAGACAGATCCTGTATTTATCAATATTTTGGATCGTATCCGTAGCAATATTGCCCGGAAACAGGAGTTGGATACTTTGAATGCTCGCTATTTCCCTGATTTTATACCTCGAAACGAGGATATGTACATCACGCTTGCCACCCGGCGGGATCAGGTGGATTTTATCAATGAACGGAAGTTGGGGGAATTGCCCGGTGAAGAGTTCGTTTCTCACGGCAAGATCGAAGGTGATTTCCCTGAGTCGTCTCTACCGACACAATTAAACCTATCCATCAAGGAGCAGGCCCAGGTCATTTTTATCGATAATGATTATGAACGCCGTTGGGTCAATGGTACGATCGGTATGGTGTCGGGGATCGACGAGAATGGGAATGTCTACGTCCTGTTAGAGGACGGGAGGGAATATCTGGTCGAGCCGACTTCCTGGCGCAACTATAAATATAAATACAACGAAAAGGAGAAAAAGGTCGAAGAAGAAATTGTCGGTACTTTCGAGCAGTTGCCGATTCGTCTTGCCTGGGCGATCACCGTGCATAAGAGCCAGGGGCTTACGTTCAGCCGTGTCGTGGTGGATTTGACAGGCGGCGTGTTTGCCGGTGGCCAGACATATGTCGCTTTAAGTCGTTGTACGTCTCTGGAAGGGCTGGTGCTGAAAAGCCGGATTTCTCCGCATGATATCTTTGTGCGGAAAGAGATCGTCCAGTTCAGCCAGATGTTTAATGACCGGCAGTTGATTGAAAAAAGTTTGCGTGAAAGTGAGGCGGAATTGTTGTATGCACGTGCCGCCCGTTGTTTTAAATCCGGCAATGTGAAAGAGATGGTTGAGGCTTTCGCTGCTGCTGTCAGTAAGCGGAATGAGCTGGAAAAGCCAGAAGTGCAACGGTTGCTCCGTATGAAATTGCAAACTATGAACACTCAACGGGCGCAGATCAAGAAACTCCGGGAGGAGATACACGCCCAGCGGGAGATTCAGAAAGAATATGCCCACGAATACTATTTGATGGGGAATGAATGTATTACGAAAGCGCACGATCCGAATGCAGCTATTCGCTCTTTCGACAAAGCGCTCAAGCTTTATCCTGAGTTTGTGGATGCTTGGGTACGTAAAGGAGTGACCCTTCTCGATATGGGTGACGGTTTCCAGGCGGTTACTTGCCTGAACGAAGCCGTGCGACTGAACCCGAAATCATTTAAAGCGCGTTATAATCGTGGAAAATCTTATCTTCAACTGAAATATTACGACGAGGCCGTTTCTGACTTTATGAAAGCTGTCGATCTGAAACCGAAGCACGCTGCAGCCCATGAATATCTTGCCGAAGCATTTCTGCATATAGGGGAGGAAGAGTTGGCTCGGCAGCATCAGGATATTGCCGATGATCTTCGTAATGGGGATGAAAATTAATAAGTTGTCATTGATTTTATACAGAAATATAATAAAAGCGTGATTATAAGGTTGTATCTTTGTGATGCAATGTTAAATTTTGTAGAGGGTATTCATTAAAAACAAATTTCTGTATGAAAAAAGTTATCTGCTTTTTTGTATGTGTTTTGATATGCATAGGGTTCTCCGTAAAAGCTCAGGTGACAACTTCCGTACTGAGCGGAAAAATTATCGACGATCAAAATGAGTATGTGATAGGAGCTACGGTGGTAGCGGTACACGAACCATCCGGAACCATGTATGGTGCGGTAACGAATGTGGATGGCCGCTACACGATCCAGGGAATGCGTACCGGAGGACCCTATAAAGTGGAGATTTCCTATGTCGGTTATAAAAAGGCTGTTTTTACGGATATCAGGTTGGAATTGGGCAATACATATGTCCTGAATGCGACCTTGTATCCCAGTTCGGAGCAATTGGGAGAAGTGGTAGTCACTGCTGATGCAAAAGCGAATATCGGTGCATCCGAAAATTTCTCTACAGGAAGGATACAGGAGACTCCGACGGTCGACCGCAATATATATGATGTCGTAAAGAATATGCCGATGGCCATGACCTCCAAAAACGGAGGGATCACGTTTGCCGGCTCCAATAACCGTTATAACAGTTTCCAGATCGACGGTACGGTGAGCAATGATGTTTTCGGGCTGGCTCCGTCGGGTACAAACGGTGGTCAGACGAATGCCAATCCGATTTCGATGGATGCCATCCAGGAAATCCAAGTGGTGGTCGCTCCTTTCGATGTTCGCCAAAGCGGTTTTACCGGAGGTGGCATCAACGCTATTACCAAACAGGGAAACAACACATACCATGCATCGGTCTATTCTTATTTTACGAATGAAGGTCTTTACGGAAAGTACAATGCTTATAAAGATAACATAAAGGATAAATTGACGGAACAGTCCACAAAAACTTTTGGCGGGACGTTGAGTGGTCCGATCATCGAAGACAAGCTGTTTTTCTTTGCCAATGCAGAAAACCGTAAGGAATCTTATCCCTCCCGTTTCTATGCCGGATATGACGAGAAAGGCTTTTCTACCGATATGGCACAGAAAATAGCCGATAAGTATGAAGAATATACCGGAATCCGTGAGAGTTTCGGATCACGCGATGTAGATCAGAGGGCCTTTAATTTCTTAGGACGTATCGACTGGAATATCGACCGGAACAATAAACTGGCTTTCCGTTATCAGTATAATAACTCATACGATGACATTTTCAGCCCGTCAAGCACGACCTACTTCTTTAACGGGAGTGGTTACCGGATGAAAAATAAGACGAATTCGTTTGTGGCCGAGTGGAACTCCCATTGGAGCGATGTCTTGTATAACGAGTTCCGTGCAGGTGTTACGACAGTCCGGGATGAACGCCAGGTGGCTTACCAAGGGCCGAACGTAAAGATTAACGGTAGTGATAACAGCGGAACAAACAATACGACGGTCAACATCGGTACGGAGTATTCTTCAGGAGCAAACGCCCTGGATCAGGATATTTACACATTTGAGGACAATCTTTCCTGGTATAAGGGTAATCATACTTTTACCTTCGGTACGCACAATGAAATATTCCGGATGAAGAACCTCTTTATCCAGGCCGTTACCGGCTCATGGGAGTTCGGTTCGATGGACGCATTCTTGAATGACAGTCCTTCCAAATATGTATTCAAGTATACGGACCCCGATGTGACGGGCGGTAACTATCGCTATACGCCTATTATTAAAGCTGGTCAGTTTGGCTTCTATGCACAGGACAAATGGGATGTCGCCGATAATTTTTCGCTGACTTACGGTTTACGTTTTGATATCCCTTTGTTGTTTAATGATCCGACAGTCAATAATGAATTCAATGAATATGCCGCAAGCAAAAATATTAAGGAAAGAGTAGGAGAAATGCCCGGCGCCAAAGTGATGGTATCTCCCCGTCTGGGATTCCGCTGGTATACGGACGATAGCCGGACCACCTTGATTCGTGGTGGACTGGGGTTGTTTACGGGGCGCGTTCCTTTTGTATGGCTTTCCAATGCTTATAATAATACCGGGGTTGAGCAGAAAGGTACGACTATCTTTGCTTCCGGTTCGACTTCCGCCCCTTCGTTGGGACAATATGCGGATGATCCGATCGGAGCCATGAATTCCCAAAAGGGAAATCCTGCGACCCCCGATATCGTGACCGTGTCCAAAGACTTTAAATATCCGCAGGTTTTCCGTGTGAACTTGGCATTGGAACGTGTCTTGCCCGGTGATGTGAAGATGACTTTGGAAGGGCTATATTCCAAAACATTCAATAACGTATATTTTGAGAACCTGGCATTATCGAGCAATGCCAAAGTCTATGCCGTTCCGGGTGTGGAAACTTCCGCCACTCCTTATTACTCCGTAGATAAGAAGTATTTCAGTATTACCAATCTGAAAAATACGAATATGGGATATACCTATTCTCTGTCCGTCTTGTTTGAAAAGAGCTTCCATTTCGGTTTGGACTTGGCTGCGTCTTATACGTTCGGGCATTCCAAATCGGTGTATGACGGAACCTCTTCTGTGGCTTATTCCAACTGGAAATATAATTATGCGGTAGATTCCAATAACCCTGGTCTGGCTTATTCCATGTTCGATATCCCTCACCGTGTGATGGTTTCTGTCGGTTATCGGACTCCCCGCTATGCCAAAGGCTTCATGGCAACTACCGTCTCTCTTGTCTATAACGGCTACGTGGGACAGCGTTACAGTCTGACGATGAACGAATCTTATTACGATGCCGAGAAAAAGAAAACGGTCTATATCGACTACAACGGTGACGGCTGGGGTGGAAACTCATTGCTTTATATCCCGACTGAAGACGAACTGCAGAAGATGGACTTCAAGACAGAAGAAGACCGTCGGAAGTTTGACGAATGGATCGAAGGCGACAGCTATGCAAAGAAACATCGTGGAGCGTACGCCATGCGTAACTCCAATTCGGCTCCGTGGGAAAACCGGGTCGACCTGCATGTGGCGCAGGATATCTTCGTGCTGAAAGACCGTGGCAGCAAATTCCAGGTGACATTCGACGTTACGAACTTTGCCAATATGTTGAATAAGAAATGGGGAACCACTTACACCGCAGCTTATAACGTAATGCCTTTGCAGGTAATCGGCAGTAAGAAGGGTGAAGATGGCAACTACACAAACACATATGCTTATAATTCGAGGAATACGATCACCAAGAATGATGTTTTGTCTCGCTGGCATGCCCAGATCGGTATTAAATATATTTTCTAAACCTATATGTATAGATTTCAGACATTCATATTAGTAAGTCTCTTTTCGATAATCTGTTTGTCGATAGCCGGATGTACGGCTCACTCGAAGAAGGAACGCTACGTCGTAGTCCTGTCTATGGACGGTTTTCGTTCGGATTATCCGTCGCATGCACATACGCCGACGCTCGATTCATTGGCCTGCGTTGGGGTGAAGGCTGCTTTTCGTCCCAGCTTTCCGAGTGTGACTTTCCCGAACCATTACAGTATGGCGACAGGCTTGCATCCGGATCATCATGGATTGGTGAATAATTTCTTTTATGCCCCCGATCTGGATAGCGTCTATGTGATGGGAAATCCGAATCCAGCCTTTTTCGGAGGAGAGCCGATCTGGAACACGGCGGAAAAGCAGGGTGTCCGAACCGCCTCGTTCTATTGGGTCGGTAGTGAATATCCGATACAGGGACGCCGGCCTTCCATCTGGAAACCGTTCGATAAGAATGTTCCTTTTTCTGACAGGGCGGATTCGGTGATTGCCTGGTTGCAACTGCCGGAGGAAGTCCGCCCGCACCTGATCATGTGGTATATGGAAGAACCGGACGGAGTCGGGCATAGGGCAACCCCCGATTCGTCGGCAACCCTTTCAACGGTTGAACATTTGGACCGTATATTAGGTGACTTCTTTGCTGAAGCCCGTAGGCTGGATATCTTTGACCAGATTGATTTTATCGTCCTGTCTGATCATGGCATGGCAACTTATTATCCGGAGAATTATGTGAATCTGAACGATTATCTGCCTCGCGACAGTTTCGATTATGTTTTCGACGGAGTGCCGACTTTGCTTTATCCGAAACCGACTTATACAGATAGCGCTTATGCAATCCTGAAGCGTGTACCTCGTGTAACGGTTTAGAGAAAGAATGAGATTCCGGAAAAGTTCGTGTATGGAAAGAATCCGCGTATAGGCGATCTGTTCGTATTACCGGATATCGGGACGTATCTGCAATTCCGCCCCGAATCGTGTCCTGTATTCGCGGCTACACATGGATATGATAACTTTGCTCTGGAAATGGAGGCCATCTTCTATGCTGCAGGGCCTTCCTTCAAACAGAATGTCGAGCTGCCGGTGATGGCGAATGTTAATTTGTATCTGATAATTGCCCGCTTGCTGGATCTGCAGCCGGCTCCTAATGATGGAGATAGCGTGGTTGTTTCAACATTGTTCAGATAAGTATAATTTGCTTTCATCTGAGTGTAAGTCGGACTCGGAAGGCCACTATTTAAGTGGCAATAACCATACTTCTATTGCAAAACCGCTTAACCATAGACCTTTTGCCCTTAGTCGAATAGGTTTTCGCCCTTAGTCAAAAGCCCTTTCGACTAAGGGCGAAAACCTTTTTGCCTTTGGTCGAAAAGTAAAAGAGTAGTAGCCTTGGTTATAAATCTCAGTGTATATGTTTGTTAGTTTGGGTTGTTACGTCCTTATTTTTCACTAATATATAGTTGTGGATATAAAGCGGGAGGTGGCATGGTCAACTTGAATCAGGACGAGACACGTTTGTTCATAACCTGAAAAAGAAAAAGCCCGCAAATGAACTGCGAGCTTCTTGTAGTGCGTCCGGGGTTCGAACCCGAGTTTCCGCCGTGAGAGGGCGGCGTCCTAGACCACTAGACGAATGCACCGGGTAGTCTTTGTTTGACGTTGCGAAATTAGTAAATATTTTATTCCGAAGTATCATTTGGAGAAATTTTTTTGAAGAAAATGTTTGTCTCCTGTCATTTTGGTATCCAAATTCTATGTGTCTCCACTAAAAGGCGTTAAAAGAGGTGTCAAATTCGTTTGTATTTCATTTGCGTTCAAGTTTATTTATTCTACCTTTGCCTTCTGTTATTGAACAATATACTATTGAACAATTACTAATACCAGTATTAAAATAACTAATATTATGGCAGAATTAAAAGAAAAACTTTTCTCAGAATTCGCTCCTGTGTCTACTGAAGAGTGGATGGCGAAGATTACGGCCGACCTGAAAGGGGTTCCGTTTGAGAAAAAGCTTGTTTGGAAGACAGGCGAAGGATTTAATGTGAATCCTTTCTATCGTGCAGAAGACATCGAAGGTTTGAAGACTACCGAGTCTCTTCCCGGTGAATTCCCTTATGTTCGCGGAACAAAGAAGGACAACGATTGGAAGGTGCGCCAGAACATCGAAGTCACCTGTTTCAAAGGTGCTAATGAAAAAGCCCTTGACATCCTGAATAAGGGTGTGACGTCTCTTGGCTTCATCATTAAGGGAAGCGACGTAAACGCTGAAAACATTGCTACCTTACTTGACGGGATTTGTCCTGAGTGTGTGGAACTGAATTTCAATACTTGCAACTGCAAGGCTGAAATGCTGATCGGTATTCTCGCCGACTATTTCAAAGGCAAAGGCGCAGACCTGGAAAAATGCAAAGGGTCTGTAAACTACGACCCGTTCAAGAAACCTCTGGTAAAAGGTAAGGAAAATGAAAACTGGGTGGAAGCTGCTGCCGCTGTGCTCAAAGCGGGTGCTGCTCTGCCGGGTTACAAAGTATTGGCAGTGAATGCCTTCTACTTCAACAATGCAGGTGCTTATATCTCTCAGGAGTTGGGATATGCATTGGCTTGGGGAAACGAACTGCTGGCTAAGCTGACCGAGGCAGGCCTGGACGCTACGGAAGTGGCCAAGAAGATCAAATTCAATTTCGGTATCAGCTCCAACTACTTCATGGAAATCGCCAAGTTCCGTGCCGCTCGTTGGCTGTGGGCAGAAATCGTTGCCGCCTACAACCCTGCTTGCCAGTGCGCTTGCAAGATGCATGTTCATGCACAGACTTCGGAATGGAACATGACGGTTTATGATGCTCACGTAAACTTGCTGCGTTCACAGACGGAAGCCATGTCTGCTGCTCTTGCCGGTGTCGATTCGATCACGGTTCGTCCGTTCGACAAGACTTATCAGACTCCGGACGACTTCTCCGAACGTATAGCCCGCAACCAGCAGTTGTTGTTGAAGGAAGAATGTCATTTGGATAAGGTTGTCGATCCTTCTGCCGGTTCTTATTATGTGGAAGTTTTGACAAACTCTCTGGCTGATGTAGCCTGGAAGTTGTTCTTGGAAGTGGAAGATAAGGGCGGTTTTGGTGCGGAAGTCGCTTCCGGCGAAATCCAGAAAGCAGTTAACGCATCCAACGAAGCCCGCAAGAAAGCAGTCGCTACCCGTCGTGAAATCCTGTTAGGAACCAACCAGTTCCCGAACTTCAACGAAGTGGCTGCCGAAAAGATCCAGAACGAAGCTGCCGGTTGCTGCTGTGGCGGTGGTCACAATTGCGGTGAAGCGACTATCACGGCTCTCGATTTCTCACGGGGTGCTTCGGAATTTGAAGCTTTGCGTCTGGCAACGGAAAAGAGCGGCAAGACTCCGAAAGTATTCATGCTGACGATCGGTAACCTGGCTATGCGCCTGGCTCGTTCTCAGTTCTCAAGCAACTTCTTTGCTTGTGCAGGATATAAGGTAATTGATAACTTAGGCTTCGATACGGTTGAAGCCGGTGTGGAAGCCGCTGTTGAGGCTGGTGCTGAAATCGTGGTTCTTTGCTCAAGCGATGATGAATATGCAGAATTGGCTCCTGCTGCTTACAAGGCTTTGGCCGGAAGAGCAGAATTTGTTGTAGCCGGTATGCCTGCTTGCATGGAAGATCTGAAAGCAGTAGGCATCGACCAATATGTAAATGTAAAGAGCAACGTGCTTGAGACATTGAAAGCTTTCAACGTAAAATTAGGAATTAATTGATTTATGATTTATGATTTATAATTTATGATTGGCAGTTCGTTGCCATGAATCATAAATCGCAAATCATAAATGGTGAATCTCAAATCATCAGAGATATGAGACCAAATTTTAAAAACATAGATATAAAGAATGCCGGTTTTGCAGCTACTAATGCTGCCGAATGGGCAAAAGCCAATGGCATCGAGGCCAATTGGAAAACACCCGAGCACATCGAGGTGAAACCCGTATATACTAAAGAAGACCTGGAAGGTATGGAACATCTGAACTATGCTTCCGGTCTGCCTCCTTATTTGCGTGGTCCGTATAGCGGCATGTACGCTATGCGTCCTTGGACAATCCGCCAGTATGCAGGTTTCTCAACTGCTGAAGAGTCCAACGCATTCTACCGTCGTAACCTGGCTTCCGGCCAGAAAGGTCTGTCTGTCGCTTTCGACCTTCCGACGCACCGTGGTTATGATGCCGACAACGAACGTGTGGTAGGTGATGTCGGTAAAGCCGGTGTTTCTATCTGTTCGTTGGAAAACATGAAAGTTTTGTTCGATGGTATTCCTTTGAATAAGATGTCTGTATCCATGACAATGAACGGTGCCGTACTTCCTGTACTGGCATTCTATATCAATGCCGGTTTGGAACAGGGCGCCAAGTTGGAAGAGATGGCCGGTACGATCCAAAACGATATCCTGAAAGAATTCATGGTGCGTAACACTTATATCTACCCGCCTGAATTCTCCATGCGTATCATTGCCGATATCTTCGAATACACTTCTCAGAAGATGCCGAAGTTCAACTCCATCTCCATCTCCGGTTACCACATGCAGGAAGCAGGTGCGACGGCCGATATCGAAATGGCTTATACGCTTTGCGACGGTCTTGAATATCTTCGTGCCGGTGTGAATGCAGGTATCGATATCGATGCTTTCGCTCCGCGTCTGTCCTTCTTCTGGGCGATCGGTGTGAACCATTTCATGGAAATCGCCAAGATGCGTGCTGCACGTATGTTGTGGGCGAAGATCGTGAAGAGCTTCGGTGCCAAGAACCCGAAATCTCTGGCTTTGCGTACTCACTGCCAGACTTCTGGTTGGTCGTTGACCGAACAGGACCCGTTCAACAACGTTGGCCGTACTTGTATTGAAGCTATGGCTGCCGCTTTGGGGCACACGCAGTCTTTGCACACGAACGCATTGGACGAAGCGATCGCTTTGCCGACAGACTTCTCTGCACGTATCGCTCGTAACACTCAGATTTATATCCAGGAAGAAACAAAGATCTGTAAGGAAATCGACCCGTGGGCTGGTTCTTACTATGTGGAATCTCTGACGAACGAATTGGTTCATAAAGGCTGGGCTTTGATCCAGGAGATCGAAAGCATGGGCGGTATGGCGAAAGCTATCGAAACCGGTCTGCCCAAGATGCGCATCGAAGAAGCGGCTGCCCGTACGCAGGCTCGGATCGACTCCGGTATCCAGACAATCGTTGGTGTGAACAAATATCGTCTGCCGAAGGAAGATCCGATCGATATCCTTGAAATCGATAATACTGCCGTTCGTAACGAGCAGATCGAACTGCTGAAAGAACTGCGTGCCAACCGTGATGAAGAAGCCGTACAGAAAGCATTGGCCGACATCACGGAATGTGTTCGTACGAAGAAAGGCAACTTGCTGGAACTGGCTGTCAAGGCAGCCGGCTTGCGTGCATCACTGGGAGAAATCTCCGATGCTTGCGAAGTTGTAGTAGGTCGTTATAAAGCAATCATCAGAACTATATCAGGCGTGTATTCATCAGAAACTAAGAAAGATGCAGACTTCCAGAAGGCTTGTGAGCTGACTGCCGAGTTTGCCAAGAAAGAAGGTCGCCAGCCGCGTATCATGATCGCTAAGATGGGTCAGGACGGACACGACCGTGGTGCTAAAGTTGTAGCTACAGGTTATGCAGACTGTGGTTTCGACGTGGATATGGGACCGTTGTTCCAGACTCCGGCCGAAGCTGCCCGCCAGGCTGTAGAAAACGACGTTCACGTAATGGGTGTTTCTTCTTTGGCTGCCGGACACAAGACTTTGGTTCCGCAGGTGATCGAAGAACTGAAGAAGTTAGGACGCGAAGATATCATCGTGATAGCTGGTGGCGTTATTCCTGCACAGGATTATGACTTCCTGTACAAGGCGGGCGTTGCTGCCATCTTTGGTCCGGGTACTTCTGTGTCGAAGGCTGCTGTTCAGATTCTGGAAATACTGTTAGGTGAATAATAAAAACGTAAGTTTTTTCCAATAAAAGCCGCGCAGTTTCCGTTTGGAAATTGCGCGGTTATTTTTTCAATATAATACAGATATGACAATGAAACAGAAGTTTGCTTCAGAGAACACGACGTTTGCCGTCCTCATGGGATTGCTGGCTGTCCTTTTGCTTGTACCGTCTTGTACGACGGATGATAAGGTTCCGGATCTCTCTGACGAGGGTACGAATGATTGGATCTATAAGGTCATGACGGATTACTATTTATGGAATGAGGATGTGCCTGACAAAGGGGACTTGAACTTTTCGCAATCTCCAGATAAGTTCTTCGGTTCATTGTTGTCTGATCAGGATGGCGTAAAATACGGAGACGGATGGCTCACTTTTTCCCGGATAGAGAAAAAGAAAGAGGATACGAAGTCTGTTACGGCAGACGATTCGTATGGTTTTGAGTTTGCATCGTATAAACACGGCGACCTTTATTATGCTTGGGTTTTGTATGTCTTGCCTGGCTCTCCTGCTGCCGAAGCCGGATTGGAACGGGGGGACTGGATTATTGCTGTTGGTAGTGAGACTCCGAACGTGACGAACATGTCTGCTTTTTATAGTGGAAGTGAAACTACTTTTTTATTGGCTGATGCGGTAAGGAAAGGTAATGAGGTCACTTTTTGTAACCAAAAAACTGTTTCGATTGCAGCTTCCCGCGCAGTGGAAGACACGCCTTTTCTGAAAGATTCCGTCTATACGGTGGGTGGCAAGAAGGTCGGTTATCTGGTTTACAACAGTTTTTCTTCCGGCCCGGACGATGAAAGTACAATCTATGACGACCAGATGAAGCAAGTCTTTGCGGGGTTTAAAGCTGAAAGTGTGAACGAATTTGTGTTGGATTTGCGATATAATCAGGGAGGTTTGGTCACTTGTGCGCAGTTGATGACCTCTCTTCTGGCTCCGGCCGATGCTTTGGGTAAGACATTCTGTATTATGGAGCATAACGAAAAGCAATCAAAAAGTGATGAAACTTTGTTGTTGAGAAAAAATTCCGAAATAGGAAATGCTAATCTGGACTTGAAACGCATTTACGTGCTGACAGGAAGTGTGACCGCATCTGCTTCGGAGGCCGTGATCAATTGTCTGATCCCTTATCTTACCCGTAGTAACATCACGATCATAGGAGAAAAAACGATTGGCAAGCGGGTGGGCAGCAATACTTTCGGAACCAAGGAAGAATATGACTGGCTGTTACATCCGATTACATTACGCATTTATAATGCTGACCACGAGGCTGACTATGCAAATGGTTTTGAACCAGATGTAAAGATCGAGGAACTGGTTATAGGAAATGATTTGTTGCCCTTCGGAGATACGAACGAGAGGCTGCTGAGTGAGGCGCTTTCGCGGATAAGCGGATTGAAGAGCCTGCCGGTACATGCGGAAAGCGAAGGTCGTATTTTGCTCACCCCGTCATCTCTCGAAAGAAAACAAACGAAAGGTCTTATCTTCGAAGAGGGAAAATAAGGCCTCTTGTGCCGTCTATAATTGAAGGTCTTCTGCCAGCTTGGTTTTATTTTTGATATACTTACAAAGATATTTTTCTCTTCCGGCAAAAGCTCATATTTTATCCTTATTTTTGTTTCCGGTATCAACTAATTACGTTATGAAAATGATAAATTGCTTCATTCCGTTCCTTTCTTTACCCCAGGCCAGGCAAACCGTAAGAGCGTTGGGGCTATGTGACCGGATAAAGAATATCTACTTGTTGGCGTCGGAGAAGATTCCCGATGAGGTCGAGGGTTGTGAGATGCTGATGATCGATTCGCCCGCCAGTACCGTTACTTTCCGGACGATTGCTTTACATGCAGATACGGCCTATACATTATTATATACCAAATATACGGCATTCGAGCCGGGGCAGTTCGCCTTCGAACGCCTGTTGGCTATTGCCGGCGATACGAATGCCGGAATGCTTTATGCGGATCGTTACCTGTTAAAAAACGGCAACAGCCAACAGGCTCCTGTCATAGACTATCAGAAAGGAAGCTTGCGTGATGATTTTGATTTCGGTTCCCTGCTGTTTTTCCGTTCGTCCGTTTTGAAGCAGGCGGTCCGGGCGATGGATGCTGATTACCGTTTTGCCGGGCTGTATGACCTTCGCCTTCGTGTCTCGGAGCTGGCCGAACTGGTTCATGTCAATGAATATTTGTACTCGGAAGTGGAGACGGATATCCGCAAGAGCGGAGAGAAGTTGTTCGATTATGTTGATCCGAAAAACCGGGCGGTGCAGATCGAGATGGAAGCTGTTTGTACGGCCTACCTGAAACGGGTCGGCGGTTATCTTGCCCCGGACTTTGAACCGGTCACCTTCGATGCCGGCGGTTTCGAGCAGGAAGCCTCCGTTATCATCCCGGTCCGCAACCGTATCCGTACGATAGAAGATGCTATCCGTTCCGTGCTGGCACAAAAAACGACCTTCCGCTTTAATCTGATCATTGTGGATAACCATTCGACAGACGGAACTTCCGAAGCGATCGGAAAATATACCGCAGACGGACGTGTGGTTCATTTGGTTCCGGAACGTTCCGATCTGGGGATCGGCGGTTGCTGGAACGTGGGTGTGCATCATCCGGCTTGTGGCAAGTTTGCCGTCCAGCTCGATAGCGACGATGTATATAGCGGTCCTGATACGTTGCAGAAGATCGTTGATGCTTTTTACGAACAGAACTGCGCGATGGTTGTCGGAACCTATCGGATGACCGATTTCAAGATGAACGAAATACCGCCCGGCATCATTGACCATCGGGAGTGGACGCTTGAAAACGGACGTAACAATGCGCTCCGCATCAACGGTCTGGGAGCTCCCCGTGCCTTTTATACACCTGTGCTCCGGAGGATCAACCTTCCGAATACAAGCTATGGAGAAGATTATGCTTTGGGACTGCGTATCTCCCGCACCTGGCGTATCGGGCGCATCTATGATGTCCTTTACCTCTGCCGCCGCTGGGAAGACAATTCGGATGCCGCGCTCGATGTCGTGAAAATGAACGGACATAATACCTACAAAGACCGTATCCGTACTTGGGAATTGCAGGCGCGGATTGCCTTGAACGCTCATTCGCCCAAATGATTTCTTCTTGGTCTTTTGGCCGTTTGCTCACTATGGATTCTTTTTTCACTACATTTGTGTTGCGGGACAAGTTGCCGGCAACCATGAAAACACGAAGCTTATGAATGATTTGGAACGAGAAATAGAATTCCTGCTGATAGACCAAAAGCAGGATTGGAAACTGGCAAGGGAGAATTATGGTTCTTTGACCAATGTGCAGACGCGTTATTTCCAGGATGATTACAGGACAACGATTCTTCAATTTAATCCGGAACGGATTCGTTCTTCCGCAGCTAAGATCGACAAGGCATCCTTGCTGGCGCGCCCCTGTTTTTTCTGCCATCGGCCGGAAGAACAAAAGGGAGTGACGTATAATGATGCGTTTGAAATACTGGTTAATCCATATCCTATTTTCGAAGACCATCTGACCGTTCCCCTGCGTTGGCATGAAAAGCAACAGATAAAGCCTTATTACGAGGATATGCTGGACATCGTTTCGGATTTATCCGACTATGCCTTGTTCTATAATGGTCCGAAATGCGGTGCTTCCGCTCCGGATCATATGCATTTCCAAGCTGGAAAGAAAGAGGAGTTTCCGGTTGTGAGAAATTGGCCGAACTTCCCGAAACAGGTCGTTTGGGAAAGTGAACGGACTGGTTTCTATGCTTCAGTCGATCTCCTTCCGGTCTGTTTTATCCTAGTGTCGAGGGATAAGGGTGAGGCGGCGGCCGTTTTCGAGTTGTTATACGACATGATGCCGATGGGACCGGATGATTACGAACCAATGATGAACCTGTTGGCCTGGAGGGAGGATGATGTTTGGATTACCTGTATCTTCCCCCGGCGGGAATTGCGTCCATCCTGCTATTATGCCGAGGGAGATGCCAATATTCTCATCAGTCCGGCGACGGTCGAGATGGCCGGTTTATTTGTCGTCCCTTTGGAAAAGGACTTTAAGAAAGTGACATTTGCAGACCTCGAAAAGGTCTGGGAAGAGGTAAGTATTACGGAGGATGAGGAGAATGAGCTCATCCGGAAAATAAGAGATGAAGTATGACATCATATAAGCCTATGTCTGATAAGCCATCTGTACGGTCTCCTTGGTTTTGGGTTCCTTCCCTGTATTTTGCGCAGGGAATACCTTATGTCGCGGTGATGATCGTCTCTGTCCTGATGTATAAGCGCCTGGGAGTTTCAAATACCGATATCGCCCTTTATACGAGTTGGCTGAATCTGCCCTGGGTGATCAAACCTTTTTGGAGTCCTTTTGTGGATTTGCTGAAGACCAAACGCTGGTGGGTGGTCACGATGCAGTTATTGATCGGGGCAGGACTTGCCGGAGTGGCGTTTACGATCCCGACGACGTTCTTTTTCCAGGCTTCATTGGCTGTATTCTGGTTGCTGGCTTTCAGTTCCGCCACACATGATATTGCGGCGGACGGCTTTTACATGCTGGCTCTCGATTCGCATGAACAGGCTTTCTTCGTCGGTATCCGGAGTACTTTTTACCGGATTGCGATTATTGCCGGACAGGGTGTGCTGGTCATGTTTGCCGGATTTCTGGAAAACAGTACGGGGAATATCCCGCTTGCCTGGTCTGTTACATTCTTTATTTTAGGCGGGCTGTTTTTGGCTTTGTTCCTGTATCACCGGTATATACTTCCTTTGCCGAAAGGGGATAAGCCATCGGCTACGGTGACTCCTTCCACAATCTTAAAAGAGTTTTTCGCGACTTTCGCCTCTTTTTTCAAAAAGAAACAAGCCTTTGTCGCGATTCTGTTTATGCTGTTGTACCGTTTCCCGGAAGCCCAGTTGGCTAAATTGGTAACGCCTTTCCTGGTCGATCCTCGCGAAGTGGGTGGCTTGGGGCTTTCGACGGCTGAAATCGGACTGGTGTACGGGACGATCGGTACGATCGGTTTGACATTGGGCGGAATATTGGGAGGTATCGCCGCCTCGGCAGGAGGATTGAAGAAATGGATCTGGCCGATGGCGTTGGCAATTTCCCTTCCTGACGCTGTCTTTATTTATTTGAGCAGTGCGTTGCCTGATAATTTGTGGATAGTCAACATTTGCGTATTTATCGAACAGTTTGGATACGGCTTTGGCTTTACGGCCTATATGTTGTATCTGATTTATTATTCCGACGGAGAACATAAGACGGCACATTATGCGATCTGTACGGCTTTTATGGCTTTGGGCCTGATGCTTCCTGGAATGGCGGCCGGCTGGTTGCAGGAACAGATGGGCTACGAGAATTTCTTCTGGTGGGTGATGGGATGTTGCCTGGTGACGTTGCTTGTCACGGCCTGCCTGAAGATCGATCCCGAATTCGGGAAGAAGAAACAAGGAAATAACTAAATATATTTGCTTTGTATGGTGGCGAAAACGATATTGATAGCGGATGGTGGTTCCACGAAAACGGATTGGAGTATTGTGTCCGGCAATTGGGAGATAGACCGGATCAGGACAGGAGGAATTAATCCTTTTTTCCAGACGGAAGAGGAGATCTCGGCTGAGATAAGGGACAATCTGATTCCCCGGATAAGGGAGTCCGATTCTGTTGGGGCCGTTTACTTTTATGGTGCCGGATGTGCGTTTCCGGAAAAGAACGAGATTATACGCCGTTCTGTCACGCGCTATCTGCCGGTCCCGGTGGAGGTCGGCAGCGATTTGCTGGCAGCCGCCCGTGCCCTTTGTGGAGACAGTCCCGGCATTGCTTGTATTTTGGGGACTGGTTCCAACTCCTGTCTGTATGACGGAAAGGGTATTGTCAAGAGCATATCTCCGTTGGGCTTTGTCTTGGGAGATGAGGGGAGTGGCGCCGTACTTGGAAAATTGTTGGTTGGGGATGTGTTGAAGAACCAGTTGCCGGCAGCTTTGCAAGAGGCTTTTTGGGCGGAGTCCGGTTTGACACCGGCCATCATTATGGAAAAGGTTTATAAAGGGCCTTTCCCGAATCGTTTTTTGGCAAGCCTGTCTCCTTTTTTGCTCCGGCATATGGAAGAACCTGCAATACGTGATCTGGTGAGCAATAGCTTCCGGGCGTTCTTTGCCCGCAATGTCATGCAGTATGATTACCGGGAGCATCCTGTCTATCTGACAGGCTCCATTGCTTGGTATTATCAGGATATATTGAAAGATGTTGCTCGTGAGTTCGAGCTTCGATTAGGAACGATCGTTCAAAGTCCGGTTCAAGGTCTGATTCACTATCACTGTGTTTTATAAATAATAAATTATCTAATTCGGTTTTTATCATGAAAAAATCTTTATTCTTATTGTGTTTGCTTCTGGGGATGTTGGGTAATTGTGTGTTGGTGTTGGCACAACCGGCCCAGAAGTTGGTCAATGTGGTGGTTTCGCCTGATCGTATCGATTGGAAATGCAAGGCGAAGGAAGAAGTCAAGTTTACGGTACAGGTTTTCAAGAATGAGAATTTGTTGAAAGATGTAGTTGTCGATTATGAGTTGGGACCGGAATATTTTCCGACGGTTGTAAAGAAAGACGTTCGTTTGGCGGATGGAAAAACAACGTTGAAAGCGAAGATGAATGAACCCGGATTCTTGCGTTGCAGGGTGACGGCCAAAGTGGACGGACGGAAGTATGAAGGGATGGCGACAGTTGGCGTGGATGAAACGAGGATTCGGCCGACGACGGTCAATCCGGAAGATTTTGATGCTTTCTGGACCGGTGCGATCGCTGAAGCCCGTAAGCAGCCGCTAGATCCCAAGATGACTTTGTTGCCGGAAAGATGCACTTCTACGCAGAATGTCTATCATGTCAGTTTCCAGAATGAACGCCCCGGTTCCCGTATATATGGCATTCTGATTGTACCGAAGAAAACTGGTAAATATCCGGCGGTCCTCCAGGTTCCAGGAGCGGGCATACGTCCTTATAACGGATTCAATTTGGGAGAAGATATCATTACGTTGGAGATTGGAATACATGGTGTTCCTGTGACGATGCCGCAGGAAGTGTATAACAACTTGGCTGCTGGAGCATTGAACGGATATAATGCAATGAACAAGAATAATCGCGATACGCATTACTACAAACGGGTCTATCTCGGTTGCGTGCGGGCTGTGGACTTCCTCTATTCTTTGCCTGAGTTTGATGGAAATACAGTCGGTGTGACCGGTGGAAGCCAGGGAGGAGCCTTGTCTATTGTCACGGCCGGACTAGACCCGCGTATCAAGTTTCTTGCTGCTTTCTATCCGGCCTTGTGCGATTATGCCGGCTATCTGCATAAACGTGCGGGAGGCTGGCCGCATTACTACCGGAATGCGCAGCCTGTGGCAAACGAAGTGGAAACGCTCGCTTACTTTGATGTCGTGAATTTTGCCCGCCGGGTGAACGCTCCGGGCTGGTATAGCTGGGGATATAATGATGTGACTTGTCCTCCGACATCCATGTATTCGGCCTACAATGTTATTCCGGGAGTGAAGGACTTGCATCTTTACCTCGAAACCGGTCACTGGACATATCCGGAACAGCAGTCGGAACGTATTGAATGGTTGAAAGATAAGTGCGGGAAGTAAATACGCTTCTTGGTTAATAATAATGCATGTATGTCGAATTTAAAGTATTTTTTAGCGGGGGTGTTAATTATGGCAATAACATCGTGTATGCAAAAGGATAGTGAATTATTTTTGTTTGTCGGATCGTATGCGGATGCTACAGACCCTGGTATAAATCTGTTTCGCTTCGATGTGGAGAAAGGGACGGCTGTGCCGGTGAAAAGCCTGTCGGGCATTCAAGACCCTTCTTATCTGACAGTGAGTCGGGATGGCAAGTTTGTCTATTCGGTAAGTGAAACTGCTGTGCCGGACGCGAAAGTATGTGCCTATTCGTTTGATAAACATACCGGGACACTTTCCTTGCTGAACGAACAGAAGACGGATGGCAGCGCTCCCTGTTATATCTGGGTGGACAGTAAACGCCGGATGGCTGTCACGGCTAACTACAACGGCGGAAGCATAAGTGTTTTCTCCATCTCGGCCGATGGAGCTTTGCTGCCGGCTGAAGTATATGCGTATGAAGGAGGAAGACCGGGGTCCGAACGCCAGGCGGTTCCGCATCTGCATTGTGTGTATGCTTCGCCGGATGAGAACTATCTGTATGCCAACGATCTGGGAACGGACCGGATTTATAAATACGAGATCATTGCTTCCGATAAAGGCTTGAGTTTGCGGGAAGGGACGCTTGCCTCTTTTAGTTTGCCGGCGGGAGAAGGTCCGCGCCATACGGTTTTTCATCCGAACGGGAAATGGGCTTACCTGATTAGCGAGCTTTCGGGCCGCGTCGCTCTCATGTATTACGACAAGGGCAACCTGACCCCGGTCCGGTTTGTAGAAGCCGATACGTTACATGTCTCCGGTAGTGCCGATATACACATCACACCGGACGGTCGTTTCCTATATGCCTCTAACCGTCTGAAAGGTGACGGTATTGCGATTTTTTCTATCGATCTGGAAAACGGGCAATTGACAAAGATTGGTTATCAGCTGACCGGCATTCATCCGCGTAATTTCGTCATCACCCCCAACGGCAAGTTCCTGCTTTGCGCTTGTCGGGATAGTCATATCGTGCAGGTTTACGAAATAGACAAGCAAAGCGGTTTGTTGAAAGATACGGGAAAAGACATCCGGGTTAGCAAGCCTGTTTGCTTGAAGTTTACTGACATGTGAATGTGATATTTTAGTAGTTTTGCAACGTGTAAATTGTAATAAGCTATGTCATTCATTAAGATAACGGAACAGAATTCTCTCTATAACGACCTGGAACGGAAGTCCGTCCGGGCCTTGCTTGAAGATATCAATACGGAAGATCAGAAAGTGGCGTTGGCTGTCCGAGAGACAATCCCCAAAATAGAAGAATTGGTTTTGCAGATCGTTCCCCGCATGAAGCAGGGCGGACGGATCTTTTATCTGGGAGCCGGAACCAGCGGGCGATTGGGGGTTTTGGATGCTTCCGAAATCCCCCCGACGTTCGGGATGCCTTCCACACTGATTGTCGGCTTGATAGCTGGTGGCGATATTGCCCTCCGGAATCCTGTGGAGAATGCTGAAGACGATGAGGAACGCGGCTGGCAGGAATTGCTGGAGCACCGGGTTAATACGAAGGATACCGTGATCGGCATTGCTGCTTCCGGGACGACTCCCTATGTGATCGGTGCCCTTCGCAAAGCACGTGAACAGGGTATCCTGACCGCCTCCATTTCCAGCAATCCAGATTCACCGATGGCGATGGAGGCCGATGTCGCAATCGAAATGATTGTCGGGCCGGAGTTTGTCACCGGCAGTTCCCGCATGAAATCGGGAACAGGGCAGAAAATGATCTTGAACATGATCTCCACCTCCGTTATGATCCGATTGGGTAGGATTAAAGGAAACCGGATGGTCAATATGCAGCTCACCAATCAGAAACTTATAGACCGTGGAACCCGTATGGTTGCCGAGGAATTGAATCTTCCCTATAACCAATCCCGCCATCTGCTGTTGATGTACGGTTCCGTTCAGGATGCTGTCGAAGCTTATCGCGAAGGTTAACGAGTCTGGGGTTGGTTTCAGCTTTTTTCTGTGAGAAGATGAGAAATATATGGAAAATTTATTATATTTGTCCCATGCATTGTTCCTGCTTCGCAATCGCGGAAAAGGATTAAAAGGGAATCGGGTGTAAATCCCGGACAGTCCCGCTGCTGTAAGCTTCAAAACGGAATGGGCAATTCTTTTATGCCACTGACGTGAGTCGGGAAGGCGCTCATGCCGGAAGTAAGTCAGAAGACCTGCAACGCATATTTTTTCGACGGCTTCGAGGATAGGCCGGAAGAGAACTGTGAAGCCGTAGCTTTTGCCTTTCTTAATTTCCGTTTCCCGTAGCTATTTACTTGTTTTTAATTATTTTGCCATAATAATTAGGAAAAGAGGTATGAATCTGTGGGCGGGATGAGCTCCGCCTCGATTCATGCTTTCCTTTTATGAGTGTGATTAATCTTCCGGCTTTTGTCGTATAAACCTTTTTTTCGTACCTTTGTGCGTTTCCTCCATAAAGAGAGGAAGATAAATACGACTTCAAATTTGTATATGGAAATGAGAAAAACAGTATTATATGGCGTTTTGGCCTTTTGTTTGGTTGTGTTGAATTCTTGTTTGGGAGACCCGGCCACCCAATTGACGATGGCAAACCAGGCAGGGGTAGTGGTGACCGGTTACGGACCTGGTAAGGCTATTTATACCAAGGGGGACGTAGTGGTCTCTTCGGAAGACTTCCAGAATGCCAATGTGGAAAACGGAGAATGTATTTTGTTTGATTATTCCATCGATTACGGGGTCGCAAACAATATGGGGGCGGGGACGGATACCAGTTATACCGAGGCTATTATTTATGAAAATACGATCTCGGAGGTCAATCGTTGGAACTTCTATAATACGTTGACCGATACCTCTATTGTTGCAAAGGACGAACTATTGCTTTCTTCCCTTCAGGCTCGTTCCGCTTATATCAGAGGCAATTTGTTCCTGTTCACGGAAATGAGCAATCATCCGACAAACCAAGTGGATAGTTTCTCTTTATCCTATGATCCGGATAATTTGTTAGGGGACGATAATATTTATAGCCTTTACCTTCGTACGATTAAGATAAAGGCGGACACGACAAGAGGCGAGTCGATGATTATTCCTTGTGCGTTCGGTATCGAAGAGCTGGTGAAAGAGGCGGAAAAGAATAATTCGGATGAATTGAAGTTCCGGATTAATTATGCATATTCATTCGGGAAGGATTCTGCATCGATAAACTGGAAAAGTTCCGATGTGTTTACAATAGACCTGTCCGGAAAAGACAAATAAAGGATAAATAGCAAACGAACGTATTGAAAAAATGTATAAAGAGATATTTAAATTGGTTGTAGCCATCATCTCCCAGCCAGGAAAAGCGTGGGATATTCTGACGAAAAAAGAAGAAAAGGACGATGAGTTTTTATCCCGGTTTGTCTATCCCCTGATTGGATTCGTTACGGTAGCGGCTTTTTTGGGTGTGCTGTTCACCCGGAAAGAGTTTGATGTCGAACTGGCACTGAAATCGTCTATCCGGACACTGGTTGCTGCGTTCGGCGGCTTTTACTTGGCTTCCTATTTGTTGAACGAACTTTGGCAGGGATTGTTTAAACGGGAGAAGGACATGAAGCTGTGTCAACGTTTTGTAGGCTATTCGTCTTCGTTGATGTTTGCTTTGAACATCGTGTTGATGTTGCTCCCGGAGTTTTTCTTTTTGCGTATATTTGTATTATATACGTTTTATATCGTGTGGGAAGGAGCCGGCCCTTATATGCAGGTTGAGGAGAAGATACGCCTGAAGTTTGTCGGGATCGCGACCGGGTTGATTCTGTTGACGCCTTGGCTGATCGAGGTCATCCTTTCCATGTTGATGCCCGGTTTACGTTTTTGATAAAAGAAGTAAGATGAAAGAGAAGATTAGTAATAACATACAGATAAAGAACAAACGGGCGACTTTCGATTATGAGTTGCTCGACACGTTTACGGCAGGGATTGTGCTGACCGGTACGGAGATCAAATCGATACGCTTGGGAAAGGCAAGTTTGGTTGATACGTTCTGTATTGTGGAGAAGGGCGAATTGTGGGTGAAAAATATGTATGTGGCAGAATATTTCTACGGGACATACAATAACCATACGACTCGCCGTGACCGTAAGTTGCTGCTGACTAAAAAAGAATTGCGGAAGATTGAAAGTGCTGCCCGCAATAATGGCTTTACAATTATTCCGACACGTCTTTTCATTAATGAAAAGGGACTGGCTAAAGTTGTTGTTGCTATCGCCAAAGGTAAGAAGGAATATGATAAACGCGATTCTATCAAAGAGCGGGACGACCGCCGGGAGATGGATCGTGCATTTAAACGGAATTGAAAGAATTTATAATTTATGATTTATGCGTCACAAATAAATCATAAATCGCAAATCATAAATCATAACATGGATAAAGAGATATTTTTGAATGTCCTGAAAGAACGTATTTTGATTCTGGACGGAGGAATGGGTACGATGGTCCAGGGATTTAAACTGACCGAGAAAGATTATCGCGGAAAACAGTTTGCTGATTGGACGAGCGACCTGAAAGGAAATAACGACCTGTTATGTATCACCCGGCCGGATGTGATCAAATCGATCCACCGTCAGTATCTGGATGCCGGTGCCGATATTTTTACAACCAACACTTTCAATGCAAATGCTATCTCGATGGAGGATTACGGCATGCAAGGGCAGGTGAGAAATATCAATTTGGCTGCCGGAAAGTTGGCGCGTGAGGTGGCCGATGACTTTATGAAGGAGCACCCGGATCGCACGATCTTTGTAGCTGGTTCTGTCGGCCCAACTAATAAGACTGCTTCGATGAGCCCCGACGTGAGCGATCCGGCTTACCGTGCTGTCACCTACTTGGATTTGTATAGCGCTTATAAAGAACAGGTAGACGCTTTGGTAGACGGGGGCGTGGATATCGTCTTGTTTGAAACGACTTTCGATACGCTGAATGTGAAAGCCGGGCTGGAAGCTGCCGAAACTGTGTTGAAGGAAAAAGGCAAGGATTTACCGATTATGCTTTCTCTGACGTTATCTGCCCAGGGAGGACGTACGTTTTCGGGGCAGACATTGCTTGCGTTTTTGGCTTCCGTGCAACATACCAATATTGTTAGTGTCGGTCTGAACTGCTCTTTCGGTGCTGCCGATATGAAGCCTTTTTTGGTTGAATTGGCAAAACATGCTCCTTATTATATAAGTGCTTATCCGAACGCCGGTCTGCCGAACAGTTTCGGTTCCTATGATGAGACGCCGGAAAAGATGGCTGTTCATGTAAAATCTTTTATTGACGAAGGGCTGGTGAATATATTGGGAGGTTGTTGTGGTACGACGCCGGCCCATATTGCCAAATATCCCGAACTGGTAAAGGGGGCTAAGCCGCATATCCCGGCTCCTAAGCCTGGGTGTCTTTGGTTATCCGGTTTGGAACTGCTTGAAGTTAAGCCGGAGAATAATTTCGTGAATGTCGGCGAACGATGCAATGTGGCTGGTTCACGTAAGTTCTTGCGCTTGATCAAGGAAGAAAATTATGAAGAGGCTTTGACAATTGCCCGCAAGCAGGTGGAAGACGGCGCGCAGGTGATCGATATCAATATGGATGACGGAATGTTGGATGCCGTGAAGGAGATGACGACTTTCTTGAACTTGATCGCTTCCGAACCTGATATTTCCCGTGTTCCCGTGATGATCGACTCTTCTAAATGGGAGGTGATCGAAAAAGGTTTGATGTGCGTGCAAGGTAAAAGTATTGTGAATTCGATTTCTTTGAAAGAAGGAGATGAGGTTTTCCTGCAACATGCCGCTCGCATCAAACAGTTGGGTGCAGCTACGGTCGTAATGGCTTTTGATGAAAAGGGACAGGCAGATACGTTTGAACGGAAGATCGAGGTTTGCGGACGTGCTTACCGTCTCCTCCGGGAGAAAGTGGATTTTGATCCGAACGGAATCATTTTCGATCCGAATGTATTGGCTATCGCCACTGGTATGGAAGAACATAACGGATATGGGCTTGATTTTATCCGTGCCGTGGAATGGATCAAGAAGAATCTGCCGGGCGCGAAGGTAAGCGGTGGTGTCAGCAACCTTTCCTTCTCTTTTCGTGGAAATAATTACGTGAGGGAGGCCATGCATTCCGTATTCCTGTATCATGCGATTAACAAAGGTATGGATATGGGGATCGTGAATCCTTCGTCGTCTGTACTTTATGAAGATATCGAACCTGCTTTCCGTATGTTGCTGGAAGATGTTATTCTGGCACGCCGTCCGGAAGCATCTGAAGAATTGGTTGCATATGCCCAAAACCTGCATGTAAAAGCGCAGGAGGGGGAAGGTGAAAAGCAGGAAGCCTGGCGTGAATATCCGTTGAAGGAGCGTCTGGAAAACGCTTTGATAAAAGGAGTCGGCGATCATTTGGAAGAAGATTTAAAGGAAGCCTTGAAGGAATATCCGCGTGCGGTGGATATTATCGACGGACCGCTGATGGGTGGGATGAATAAGGTAGGCGAATTGTTCGGTGCTGGAAAAATGTTCCTACCGCAGGTTGTCAAGACTGCCCGTACGATGAAAAAGGCCGTTGCCATTTTGCAACCGGCAATCGAGGCGGAAAAGGTATCTTCCGATTCTGCTAAGGCAGGAAAAGTTCTGTTTGCGACAGTGAAAGGTGACGTGCATGACATTGGAAAGAATATTGTTTCGATCGTCCTGGCTTGCAACAATTATGAGGTGATCGATTTGGGAGTGATGGTCCCGGCAGACGTGATTGTAAAAAAGGCAATCGAAGAGAAGCCCGATCTGGTCTGCCTTTCCGGTCTGATCACGCCTTCGCTCGGAGAGATGGTGCATGTGACGGATGAGATGCAGAAAGCTGGCTTGAGTATTCCCATAATGGTGGGTGGCGCCACGACTTCAAAGTTGCATACGGCCATTAAGATCGCTCCTCATTATGACTATCCTGTCATTCATGTACTGGATGCTTCGCAAAACCCGTTGATTGCGGCCAAACTGTTGAACCCGGATACGCGGGATGCTTATATTGCCCAGCTGAACAGCGAATATGAAGCTCTGCGTGCCTCCATGAACAAGAAAAAAGAGATACTGGTTCCGCTGTCGGAAGCTCGGACGAATCGTCCGGAGATCGACTGGGCCTCTTACAATCCGGTTGTCCCGGCTCGGAACGGGGTACAAGTGATTCCTTATATTCCTTTGGAAGAAATAATTCCATATATTCATTGGACCTTCTTTTTTAGTGCCTGGAAACTGAATGGGCGTTTCTCGGAAATTGCGCAGATCCACGGCTGTGACGCTTGTCGTGCCGCCTGGCTGGCTGAATTCTCGGAAGCGGACCGGACGAAGGCGTCGGAGGCTATGCAGTTATACAAGGATGCTGTTAAGTTGTTGGATCGCCTGGTTGAGATGAAAGCCGAGTATTGCAAGGCGGTTTATGGTTTCTTCCCGGCAAATGGTGATGGGGATAATATCCGTATGGGTGAAGTCTTGCTTCCAGTTTTGCGTCAACAGGCGAAAAAAGAGGAAGGAATCTATAAGTCGTTAGCCGATTATGTGATGCCAGTATCGGAAGGGCGTACGGATTATGTCGGTGCTTTCGTGGTGACGGCTGGTGTCGGTGCAGAATCTCTGAAAGAGCGATTTGAGCAGGAAGGTGACACCTATAATTCCATGTTGTTGCAAACCTTGACCGACCGTTTGGCCGAGGCTACGGCCGAATATCTCCATGAAAAGGTCCGTAAGGAATATTGGGGATATGCTCCGGATGAATCGCTTTCCATCTCCGACCTGTATAAAGTGAAATATCAGGGAATACGTCCGGCCGTCGGCTATCCTTCATTGCCGGACCAGCTTTTGAACTACACGTTGGATAAGTTGTTAAATATGTCACAGATCGGTGTCCGGTTGACGGAAAACGGCGCTATGTATCCGACGGCGACGGTCAGCGGCATTTATATTGCACATCCGGATTCCCAATATTTCATGATTGGTAATATTGATGAAGAACAGATGAAAGATTATGCCTGTCGCCGGAATCTGTCGGAAGCGGAAGTGAAGAAGTTATTGAATAAAAACATTTCAAATTGAAATATATACGCTGGATAGTCTTGTCTTTCCTTCTGGCCGGTATCTGGTGCGCCATGCGTTCGCCGGATATGGGAGAGGCGTATGCCCGGAATGTATATCCCTATATATCGGGTGCTTTGTCCTGTTTTTCTTCTCTATTTTCTTTTTCGATAGGTGATTGCCTGATATACGGTAGTATGGCCGGTTTGCTTGCTTATCTGGTTTATGCCATTGTGAAGAAACGTTCCTGGCGGGCGACAGCCGGACGGATGATCGAATATTTGTTGTGGATATATGTCTGGTTTTATCTGGCTTGGGGATTGAATTATTTCAGGAAAGACTTTTTTACACGGACGGAAATCCCGTATGCGGCTTATTCAGCCGACGCTTTTCGTTCGTTTTTATCCACTTATACAGATTCGTTGAATGCGTCCTTTGTGCCTGTCGAAAAAATAGATAAGGCCCTCGTCGCAGAGGAAGTGAAAAAGGAATATCATGAAATTGCCGGGCGTTTCTCTTTAGTCAGTCCTGCCGGGTATTTGCATCCGAAGCCGATGTTAATGCCCTTTTTGATGAGTGGAGTGGGGGTATTGGGGTATATGGGACCGTTTTTTACCGAATATAATCTGAACCCTGATCTGCTCCCGGTCCAGTATCCGTTTACTTATGCACATGAAATGGCGCATGTGTTAGGAATATCCAGCGAGGCTGAAGCGAATTTGTATGGTTTTCTCGTCTGTTCCCGTTCCGGAGTGCCGGAAATCCGGTTTTCGGCTTATTTTGCTTTGTTGCCTTATGTGTTGAGCAATGCCTACGGCTTATTGTCGGAAGAGGAGTTTAATGAATGGAAAGAGACGATCTCCCCCGAGGTAAAAGATCTTTACAACCGGAAAGTCGCTTACTGGGAGAATTTGTACAGCCCGTTTATAGGCGAGATCCAGAGTACCGTTTACAACTGGTTCTTGAAAGGAAACAACATTCCCTCCGGCCGGAAGAATTATTCGGAAGTGGTGGCATTATTGATGGCGCTGGGAAATACGTCCGGAGAGATTTGAGTCCTTGCTGTTTCCATATTGCCTAATTCGAATTAAATCACTACCTTTGCGGCAATTTTTGAGAAGATAGATAAATATAACGCATATGAGTAAGAAATTTGCCGAATACTCGAAACTTGACTTGTCGAACGTCAATAAAGAGGTGCTGAAGAAATGGCAGGATGGCGACATCTTCCATAAGAGTCTTGAAATCCGCGAAGGACATCCCTCGTTTGTCTTTTATGAAGGTCCTCCTTCTGCAAACGGTATGCCCGGTATTCACCATGTGATTGCCCGTTCGATTAAGGATATTTTCTGCCGTTATAAGACCATGAAAGGATATCTTGTCAACCGTAAGGCGGGATGGGATACACACGGACTTCCAGTAGAGCTGGGAGTTGAAAAAACATTGGGTATCACCAAAGAAGATATCGGCAAAAAGATCTCTGTGGCCGAATATAATGCCGCCTGCCGCCGCGACGTGATGAAGTTCACGAAGGAATGGACGGATCTGACACAGAAGATGGGATATTGGGTCGACCTTGAAAACCCGTATATCACTTACGATAATCGTTATATCGAAACATTGTGGTACCTGCTGAAGGAACTGTATAAGAAAGGATTGCTTTACAAAGGGTACACGATCCAGCCGTATTCGCCGGCTGCCGGAACGGGGCTTAGCTCGCATGAGTTGAACCAGCCGGGCTGCTATCGCGATGTAAAGGATACGACTTGTACGGCTCAGTTCCGTATTCTCGATCCGAAACCGGAAATGACGGCGTTTGGCGAACCGTTCTTCCTTGCATGGACCACTACTCCTTGGACATTGCCTTCCAATACAGCACTTTGCGTGGGCCCGAATATCACCTACGTGGCTGTTCAGACTTACAATCCGTACACCGGTATGCCGATGACGGCAGTTGTGGGTAAGGACCGTCTGGATGCCTATTTCAATCCGAAGGCAGCCGAATTGGCGTTGGAAGATTATAAGGCAGGAGATAAATTGGTTCCGTTCAAAATCGTTGCCGAATGGAAAGGTACTGAACTGAACGGCATGAAATATGAACAGCTGACTCCGTGGGTGAACCCCGGTGAAGGTGCTTTCCGTGTGATTACCGGCGACTTTGTCACCACAGAAGATGGTACAGGTATCGTACATATCGCTCCGACATTCGGTGCCGATGACGATCGTGTGGCAAAAGCCAATGGCGTGCCTCCGTTGATGTTGATCGACAAGGATGGCAACAAGCGTCCGATGGTTGATATGACGGGTAAATATTATCTGCTGGAAGACCTTGACCCCGAATATGTGCAGGCAAATATGAATGCGGCCGACTACGACCCGTGGCAGGGCAAGTTCGTGAAGAACGCTTATGATGCGACCAAAGGCGAAAAAGACGAAACGCTGGATGTTGAAATCTGCATGATGCTGAAAGCACAGAACCGTGTGTTCCGCATCGAGAAGCATGTGCACAACTATCCGCATTGTTGGCGTACGGACAAGCCTGTGTTGTATTATCCGCTGGATAGCTGGTTTATCCGCACGACCGCTTGCCGCGAACGGATGATTGAACTGAACAATACGATCAACTGGAAACCGCAGAGCACCGGCACGGGACGTTTCGGCAAATGGTTGGAAAACCTTCAGGACTGGAACCTGAGCCGTAGTCGCTACTGGGGAACGCCGTTGCCTATCTGGCGTACCGAAGACGGGGCGGAAGAAATCTGCATCGGTTCGGTTGAAGAACTGTACAATGAAATTGAGAAATCCGTAAAAGCCGGGCTGATGGAGTCCAACCCGTATAAGGAATTGAAATTCCAGCCGGGCGAATATACGAAGGAGAACTACGAAAAGATCGACCTGCACCGTCCGTATGTGGATGATGTGATTCTGGTTTCCGAAAGCGGTAAGCCGATGAAGCGCGAGACCGACCTGATCGACGTATGGTTCGATTCCGGCGCGATGCCTTATGCTCAGATTCATTATCCGTTCGAGAACAAGGAAATCTTCGACGACCGCAAGGTTTATCCGGCCGATTTCATCGCCGAAGGCGTCGACCAAACACGCGGATGGTTCTTCACTTTACATGCGATCGCTACGATGGTATTCGATAGCGTGTCGTATAAAGCCGTCGTTTCGAACGGCTTGGTGTTGGACAAGAATGGCAACAAGATGTCCAAACGCCTGGGCAACGCCGTCGATCCGTTCGCCACGATTGAGCAGTACGGTTCCGATCCTTTGCGCTGGTACATGATTACGAATGCCTCTCCGTGGGATAACATCAAATTTGATATTGACGGTATCGAAGAAGTTCGCCGCAAGTTCTTCGGTACATTATATAATACTTATTCGTTCTTCGCTTTGTATGCGAATGTGGACGGTTTTGATTATTCCGAACCGGATGTGGACTGGAAAGAACGTCCCGAAATCGACCGTTGGATTCTGTCGTTGCTGAATTCGTTGGTAAAGGATGTGGATGGATTCCTGGATACATACGAACCGACCCGTGCCGGACGTGCGATCTCCGATTTCGTAAATGATAATCTGAGTAACTGGTACGTGCGCCTGAACCGCCGCCGTTTCTGGGGTGGAGGCATGACGACCGACAAGTTGTCCGCTTACCAGACTTTGTACACCTGTCTGGAAACGGTCGCCAAGTTGATGGCTCCAATCGCGCCGTTCTATGCAGACCGGTTGTTCTGTGACCTGATCGCCGCTACCGGACGCGAAAAGGTTGAATCTGTCCACCTGTCCGAATTCCCGGTTTGCAATGAGGCAATGATCGACAAGGACCTGGAAGAACGTATGCAGATGGCTCAGGATGTGTCTTCTATGGTGCTGGCTTTGCGCCGTAAGGTGAACATCAAGGTGCGTCAGCCGCTTCAAACCATCATGGTCCCGGTTGTGGATGCCCACCAGCAGGAAAGCATCGAAGCCGTGAAAGCGCTGATCTTGAACGAGGTCAATGTGAAGGAACTGAAGTTTGTCGATAATGCCGCTGGTATTTTGGTGAAGAAGATCAAGCCGGACTTCAAGAAGCTGGGTCCGCGTTACGGCAAGATCATGAAGGCATTGGCTGCCGCTATCCAGGCGATGAGCCAGGACGAAATCAATGCGTTTGAGAAAGCCGGAACATTTACGCTGACTGTCGAAGGACAAGAGGCGATGATCGAACGTGCAGACGTCGAAATCATCTCCGAAGACATACCGGGCTGGTTGGTTGCGAACGAAGGCCGCTTGACGGTGGCGTTGGATATCACCGTGACGGAAAATCTCCGCAAGGAAGGGCTGGCGCGTGAGTTGGTAAACCGTATCCAGAACCTGCGTAAGAGCAGCGGTTACGACATTACTGACAAAATATCCGTCACTGTCCTTTCGAACGATGGGATGGACGAGGCGATCAAGGACTTCAATTCCTATATCGCAAACCAGGTGTTGGCTGTATCAGTGGAAATTACGGATGTGATCAGCGATGCGGCCGAGATGGATTTCGAAGACTTCAAGCTTTCGGTCCGGATCGAAAAAGCATAAATATTCAATGAATAATGAATAATTAATAATGAACAATGGAAGAATTGCTTATATTTGTGGGCAAGAGAAAAGGAAATCTTTTTCATTGTTGAATTATTCATTATTCATTCTTGATTGTTAATTATTAATTTAAATGAACCATGGCAGAAAAGACAAGATATTCGGATGCCGAACTCGAGGAGTTCCGCGCCATAATATTGGAAAAGCTGGAAAAGGCGAAAAAAGATTATGACCTGTTGAGATCCGGTGTCACCAATTCCGACGGCAATGATGTCGCCGATACATCTCCTACGTTTAAAGTATTGGAGGAAGGTGCTGCGACTTTATCGAAGGAAGAGGCCGGTCGTTTGGCACAACGCCAGATGAAGTTTATCCAGAACTTGCAGGCGGCATTGATCCGGATTGAGAATAAGACATACGGTATTTGCCGCGAGACCGGTAAATTGATTCCGAAAGAAAGATTACGTGCAGTGCCTCACGCTACGTTGAGTATCGAAGCTAAACAGGGAGGTGCCAAGTAAATGAGATATTCCAAAGGTTGGGGAGCAGCGTTGATTGTGATGCTGCTCCTTATTCTTGACCAGGCTCTTAAAATATGGATTAAAACTCACATGCAGCTGCATGAGAGTATTGAAATTACTCCGTGGTTTTATTTGTACTTCACCGAGAATCCGGGAATGGCTTTTGGGATAGAAGTGATCGGTAAGTTGTTTTTATCGGTATTCCGTATTATAGCTGTCGGCTTTATCGGTTATTACCTGTATAAGCTGGTAAAACAGAATTATGCCTTTGGCTTTATCGCCTGTATCTCGTTGATCTTTGCAGGGGCTATTGGGAATATCATCGATTCTATATTCTATGGGGTGGTGTTCGATCATAGTTTTGGACAGGTAGCCTCATTTATGCCGGAGGGTGGTGGCTATGCCAGTTGGTTGCACGGGAAAGTGGTCGATATGTTCTATTTCCCTTTGATACAGACGGTGTTGCCCGGCTGGATTCCGGTGTGGGGAGGAGAGGAGTTTGTCTTTTTCCGTCCGATTTTTAACTTGGCCGACTCAGCGATCTGCGTAGGCGTCTTTTTGTTGTTACTGTTCTACCGTCATACATTGTCGACAAGTCTCTCAAAAGAAAAATAAAAAATTAATGCGGAACAGACTGTATAGATATAGTGCCGTTTTGCTGCTGGGAGCCTTATTAGCCGCCTGTAGCAAAGTTCCGGATGGTATTCTTTCGGAAAAGAAAATGCAAGCAGTGCAGGTGGATATGCAATTGGCGGAAGCCATGATTAACCTGGACAGCAAGGCGTTTTCCGATAATGCCCGTAAGGAGGCTCTATATCAGTCTATCTTCCGCAAATATGATATCACGCAAGCCGAGTACGACAGTTCTCTCATTTGGTATGGACGGCATCTGGATATTTATATGAAGGTGTATGACCGAGTGCTGGCTGATTTGAATAAACGGCAGAAAGCGTTGGGTGATGTACAGGCTTCGGCTGCACCTGTTTCCAAACAGGATTCGGTGGATATCTGGCCTCGTCGCACCTCTTTAAGATTGGAGCCCGATGCTCTGTTTAATGGTGTGACGTTCGACATCAAACCGGAAACGAACTATTCGTCCGGCAGCTCGTTTGTGTTGGGGATGAATGTCTGGGGCATCAATAAAGGGATGGTTTATAAACCGGAAATACGCATAAGTGCTGATCAGGGCGATACGATCGTGACTGTCAATGACAAGGTGCTTCGTGATGGCTATCACGAAACCGTTTTGAAGACAGTTCCGACCAAGCAGGTTAAACGCGTGTATGGGTATATTTTTATGAACAATGCCGATTCTTCCTACTACAAAGTTTATCTGGACAGCCTGAACCTCATGAAATATAATTACGGTCGTCTGACCGATATGGCAAAAGATTCGTCTGCCGTAAAAATATCCACAGCGGAATAAAAAGTGTTATGCGCCGGATCGCTTCCCATTATATCTATTGGAGACAGTTCTACCGGCTGCACTATGTCGAGTTGAATGATAACGGCGTCTTGGCCGGTATTTTCCCTTTGGAAGGGGAAATTGCGGGCACGGAGTTTTATGACGGCATCTTGATCCTTGTACCTATTCCCGCGCTTGACGCAGGGGCGCAGGAGAACAAGCGGTGTCATCAGGATTCTTATTCTGACACATCCTTTGTAATTCCGAGTCAAGTGCGGGAACAGGGCGCTTTTGGCATGTTGCCGGGAGAACAGTTGGCAGATGCCTTGGAACGTCAAGGTTTTGCAGGTATTGCTGAAGCGGGTTCGCCTGTTTGTGTGCTGTTATTGGGCGGCATTCCCTTGGCAACGGCGAAATTCGGCGCAGATGACAGCTGTAGCGATGGCTACATTCAAAGACTCTGATGTTTCTCTTTCGGGTGGAAAGCTTGGAATATAAAGTTTTTGATTAATCAGCTTTTCTATTTGCGGACGTATTCCGTTCCCTTCGTTCCCCATCACGATGATTCCGTTTGCCGACAATTCCTTTGTGTACATGTTTTCTCCGTCGAGGAATGTACCGAACAACGGAATTTGTCTTGCCGCCTGGGCTTTCAGGTAGTCTTCCAGTTCCGTATAATGGACTTTTACGTGTGCCAGTGCGCCCATTGTGGCCTGCACAGTTTTCGGACTGAAGACATCTGCGGTGTCGGGGCTGCAAACGATATGTTCGATGCCGAACCAGTCGGCAAGCCGTATGATAGTTCCAAGATTTCCAGGGTCCTGTATGCCGTCTAAAGCTAAAACGAGCGAGGTAGAAGGATCGGCTTCGTCGAGCGGCCAGTCCGGGCGCTTGAATACAGCAAGTACATCCTGCGGGTTTTTCAAGAAACTGGCTTTACGGATGTCATCCCCTTCCGCTTCCAATAGTTCTTTCGCCGGAATGTTTCCCTGCATCGCCATCCAGGAAGGTTTGGCGAGAATCAGTTCGCATTCGAAAGCAAACATCATGTCGGCAACCAGTTTGTTTCCTTCGGCAACGAATGCATTCAGTTCGTTCCGATATTTCTTCATTTCCAATGAATGGATGTACTTTACTTTCCCTTTGCTTAGCATCTTTACTCTTTTTATGCGGCAAAGGTAATTGGTTTTTACGATTTATGATTTATGATTTGTGATTTATGTGTCGTTGATAAATCATAAATCATAAATCATAAACCACATTTTATTTTTACATTTGCGTGCGTAAAAACTTGAATGATGAAGGGAATCCAAACACTATATTTCATTTGTTTCCTATTGCTGTTAATCTCCTGTAGCTCGACAAAATATGTAGGCGAAGGAGAATACCTGTTGGACAAAGTGGAGATTGTGTCGGATGGCAAGACTTATAAAAACAGCGATTTGAAGCCTTATTTGCGCCAGCAACCCAACTTTAAGGCATTCGGGCTGATGAAATGGCAGTTGTTCGTGTACGATTGGTCGGGCCGGAACGAGAAGAAATGGATCAATAAACAGCTTCGCCGGATGGGAGAGGCTCCCGTCATTCTGGATACGACGCTGGTAACTCAGTCGGTTGACGAGTTGAAACGTTTCTTTATCAATAAAGGATATATGAATGCCGAAGTCTCGGCTTCTATTGATACTTCACGAGTCAAAAAGGCTGTCGTGACCTATAGGATCGTCTCTAACACTCCTTACCGGATTCATAATTATTCGATGGATTTGAGCGATCCTAAGATCGATAGCATTGCTAAGCTCAAACCGCCTCACCGTTCCGTACTGGCTTCGGCTTTTCGTACTTATTCCGACGATTATACTTCTCTGATAAAAGACAGTGCCTTGTTTGACCGCGATGTGCTGGACAAGGAGAGGCAACGCATTACGACTTTGCTTCGTCGGCGTGGTTATTATGCTTTCAACCGGGATTACCTGTCTTATATTGCCGATAGCTCTTTGAATCGGAATATCGTAGATTTGGATATGCTTCTGAAACCGTACCGTTTGCAGAAGCTTGACGGGACGGTGGTCGACACGTTACATCGTCAGTATTACATTAAAGACGTTTCGATTGTGACCGATTATGACCCGTTGACGTTAGAGGAAAACAACGCTATGCCTTACGATACGGTTCGAACTGACGGTATTGATATCCTATACGGCAAGAACGGCAGAAGTATCCGTCCGGGAGTCTTGCGCAAGAGCAATTATATCATGCCGGGACGCTTGTATAACGAGCGGACGGTGGAGCAGACCTATTCTTCGTTTGCCACGCTGCGTGCTTTGCGTAATGTAAATATCCGTTTTTCGGAGGTCGAAGAGAACGACACGATGAAGCTCAATTGTACGATCTTGACTTCTCCCGCAAAACTGCAAGGTTTTGGGGTCGATCTGGAAGGGACGAACTCGGCAGGGGATTTTGGATTTGCTTCCAGTTTGAATTATCAGCACCGAAACTTGTTCAAGGGTTCGGAGGTTTTTTCTGCTAAAGTACGCGGTGCATACGAGGCGTTGACCGGCAGCCAGTCGGAAGGAAACAACTTTTGGGAATTCGGTACGGAAGCATCTATTTTGTTTCCCCGTTTCCTGTTCCCCTTCTTGCATGAGAATTTCCGGCGTAAGATTCGTGCAACGACCGAATTGAAGGTGAGCTACAGCATGCAGACGCGTCCGGAGTTCAAAAGGTCCATTCTCTCTGCAGGATGGAATTATATCTGGCAGGAGCGGAGCAATATGCAGGCGCGCCATGTTTTCAAGTTGTTGGACATTGATTATGTATATTTGCCGAAAGTAGATTCGACGTTCAAGAGCGAATTGCCGGAATCCACACTTCGGTATAATTTTACTGACCAGTTTATTGTCGGTTCCGGTTATACCTATTCTTTTAACAATTATGATCCTCAGAACCGTTTGAGGAATACACATTCCGTTCGCTTCTCCTTCGAGATGGCGGGTAACTTGCTGTACGGGCTTTCCAAACTAACCGGTGCGGATAAAGACGACGAAGGACGTTATAAATTGTTCGGGATTAATTATGCCCAGTTTGTGAAAGGGGATATCGATTTCAGTAAAAGTATCGTGCTGGACAACCGTAACAAGTTGGCTTTCCACGTCGGCATCGGAGTCGGTTATCCGTATGGCAACTCGAAGATGCTGCCGTTCGAACGCAGCTATTTCTCTGGAGGTGCAAACAGTGTCCGCGGCTGGTCTGTACGTTCGCTCGGTCCCGGTAGCATGCCGCTCGATTCGGTCAAGTCCTTTGCCCAGCAGATCGGTGATATCCGTTTGGATCTGAATTTGGAATACCGAACGAAACTATTCTGGAAATTCGAGATGGCGGCCTTTATTGATGCCGGTAATATTTGGACTTTCCATAGAGACGAAAGCCGTCCGAACGGTAACTTCGATTTTTCCCGTTTCTACAAAGAGATTGCTGTCTCATATGGATTAGGTCTTCGCCTCGATTTTGATTTCTTCCTGATTCGCTTCGATACCGGAATGAAAGCCTATAACCCGCAGGAAGGTGGCAAAAGGAAATGGGCTATCCTGCATCCGAACTTTGGCAGTAACTTCGCGTGGCATTTTGCGGTGGGATATCCGTTTTGATTTTTATTTCCTCCTTTATGCGATTCGGCTATATATACGTATGAATTTTGGAGGAAAAATGACAGAAATATTTGCTTGTTAAAATAATATTGCTACCTTTGCACCGAAAATAAGGATGGTTCCGTAGCTCAGCTGGATAGAGCAACGCCCTTCTAAGGCGTGGGTCGAGCGTTCGAATCGCTCCGGAATCACTCTCTTATAAGCATTGATAATCAGTCTTTTACAGACTTCTTCTTTCCAAAAGAGTCTTGCAAATCTTTAAAAAAAAGCGACAAATATCCGGGATTCCAGCTATTTTGTTTGTCGAAATGTTTGTCGCAAAAAATTTAAAGAATATGGCAACACTGAGATTTTCGGTTTTGTCGACAAGACAAACCTCAAAAAAAACATTTTTGATTTATTTAACTATTACCCATAAAAGGGAAGTCCGATATATTTCTACCGGATATGAAGTTGATGACTTGTATCAATTCGACAAAGGGAAGGTTGTTTGCCGGAAAGATGCCCAAGTCATGAATCAGCGATTGGGCTATGTACTATCTGAGTATCGGGAAAAATTGGATGCGATAGATAATCTTGATATTTACACATGTTCTCAAATTAAAGAGATTTTAGAAGGACGGCATAAACAGGAAAGCCTAACGACCATCAAGGAGTATATGGAAAAACGTATTACTCTGTTGCGTAAAGAAGGCAGGGATAGTTATGCTGATATGAATGTTTATACGCTTGATAAAATTATTTCTATAATAGGCAATATTACCCTACAAAGCATATCGCCAGTTGTGATCGATAAGTTTATCAGAGGGATGGGAAAGTTAAGTAATGCCACAAAACAAATGCGTCTTACACATCTAAAGGCTTGTATCAATGAGGCAATCCGTGATGGACTGGTGAAATATGATGTGCATCCATTTGCTTATGTCAAAATGCCAAAGCCGTCAGTTAAATTGTTGGACATTACAATTGATGAATTTACGTTGATCATGAATTTAAAAACACGACATAAGAAGTTGACACTTGCTCGTGATCTATTCCTGCTCTCTTTTTATCTGGGGGGCATGAATCTTGCTGATATTGTCAGAAATGAGTTTGATCGTGATACGATCAGTTATGTTCGTAAAAAAACGGCAAATAAGAGGGAGGGAGAAAAGATTGTAACTTTTACGATCCCAGAAGAAGCAAAAAAAATCATACGGAAATATATTTCCAGAAATGGAAAATTGAATTTTGGCTACCAGTTTACGTACAGCAATTTTCAGCGTTACGTGAACCATTGTTTGAAAGAGTTGGCGAAAAAATTGGGAATTAAGTCAAACTTAAGTTTTTATTCAGCTCGAAAAACATTTTCTCAGTTTGCCTTCGATCTTGGTATCCGTACGGAAATAGTCGAATATTGTCTGGGGCAGTCTATGAAGGAAAACAGACCTATTTATAATTACATTCGGATAATGCAGAAACAGGCTGATGCAGCTATACGAATGGTTATAGATTATACGAATGATCCAAGTAAGTATGAATTGAAGGTGTTGGTTTGTTAATAATAATCCCGCCGGCGATATTACCGGCGGGACATCCAAACGTGATACGCTGGGCACGAAGCCTCAACATGTGGGTCTATGTTATTTATGTAGCAATATTATGAAGCGACAGATATTCTTGTATGCTTATTGATTGTTTCCCGGATTCGAACGTACGCCTTTCGATTTTCTTCTTTAAAGTCAATCCCGGTATCGTCGATAAATATTTCATGCGCCAGAACCACATAATCGGTATTCTGCACATAGATAGATAACTCTGATCTTTCCGGCCGGGAAGAGACAGATATTATAATGTCACTCTTTGCGATCAGTTTCTCGATCATGATTCGCTGGATTCCTTTTAGTACCTCTAATGTTGTCATAATATTAATCTCCATTATATCTATTGTTAGCATAGTAATTTGTCAGTGTGTTAGCCATGAAAGCCATAGAACAAGTACCAACATTGCGTTTTATATCCCGGCTTTCGCATTGCTTCTTATTCAAGTTGAAAAGCTGGTACATCTTCATCGCCTTGTCATAGGAACTTCTTTCGTCCTTCCAAGCCTCTTTTAGGCATTCTCCGAACGTCAATACATGATTGCGGTACTTCTTGCCAGCCTTGAACATTGACCAAGCGGATTTCATGATTCTTGCTTTGTTGTACTTTGGTGCTTCCATTGTCTTGTTGTTTTATTATTATGATGCAAAAATACAAGCTATATCTTGTTTAAACAATAAATTCAACAAGAAATATCTTGTATTTAACATTAATTATGCAAGGTATATCTTGTTGGTATGATTAATAAAAATACTTTTGTACAAGAAATAACTTTACATCATGAGAATAAGAGAAGCTATAGAAGAACAAGGTATGACTACTAAGCAGGTAGCAGAAAAATTAAATGTAACCTTGAGTGCTTTAAATCAAAGCATATCGGGGAATCCATCTGTAAAAGTAATAACCAATATTGCTAATGCTATAGGAGTACCAGTATGGCAGTTGTTCGCCTCTTCAAAAGAAGTTCACCCAAAAAGTGACTCTTTATCCCTTACCTGTCCTCACTGTGGCAAGGATATTAGCATAAAAGTTGAATAGTATATTGTTAAAAATATAGTAATATTAGCCTTTGTTCGATTTAACTAATACCTTTGCACCCAAACATAAAACCAAAAAAATGAACAAAATACAATTTGCCATCTACTTGATGGCTTTATTGCTTTGCGCCTGCTCGGAAGATTCAAATATTTCTTTTCCTCCAAATGGGCAATATGAGTTGAGATCATGTTTTTCAGATAATCATTTTTATAGCGATGCAGATGGAGGTTGTATTATTAAGGATTCTTTAGGTATTAAATATATTTATGTATCAGTAGATGTTGATAGTCGAACTTCCGTAGAATTTAATCAACCATTGAAAGGTAAAAATATTTATAATAAAGAAGGTCATCTTATAGGAGATATGATTTATGTTGATGGGACTGATTTCTATTTTTATTACAAAATAGGTGAACCTATAACTTTTGAATTTTCAATAGATTATGATGAAGATGCAAGTGAAAATGAAAATGGATATGTAGATGTGGAAAGGGGACGATGTGCCGCTATAACGCAAAAAGGAACAAGGTGCAAAAGAAAAGCCGCAAAAGGTAGTATTTATTGTTGGCAGCATAAATACAATCATTGATATTAATTTCATATTAAAAAATTGTTTTTGTTAATAGCTTGTTTGTCTTATTCATTAGCATGCCTTGCTCAATTTGAATTGATTCCTGGGGAATTAGTACCCAAGGAAAATCATGACAAAGATTTTGTTGTTTATGAATTTAAAGGTGTAGATGCACATGATTTATATAGTAAAACATTGGCTGCAATAACTTCTTTGTATGTGTCTGCCGACAATGTGACAAACAAGGTAGAGGGTAAAATGATTAATATACATGGAGTACAAAAAGACAAGGTATGTATTAAGCAGTTAGGGATAGTTAGTTGTTTTGACTTGAATTATAATCTTGTTTTTAGATTTAAAGATGAAAAACTAAGGATAGATGTGCCAATAATTAATGATATTATTTGCATAAATGGTTATGGAGATGCTGTTCACCTAACAATAGGTAATGAGGGAACAAAAGGAATGGGATCTTATATGTCTATATTTAAAAAAGATAATAACGTAAAATACAAAGAAGCAAAAGAAAGCATAGAATCTTTCTTTAATAGTTTGGTTAATAGTATAGTAAGTGAGATAGAAAGCGACAATCAATCTGAAGACTGGTAATATTTCCATTCTTATCTGGCACTACCAACACTCCGGCAAGTCCTACGAAGCAACCAACCTCTCAAATGTAACATATAGCCCGGTCAGCCGGGCTTTTAGTGAAAGGAAAGGAAGTTCCGGCGGGGAAGTCTCTAACCGCCGGTTTTTAGGACTTATGGAGAGCTATAACGGATAAAAATAAATAAATACATAACAAAATTGTAATTTAATATAATATTTTTTTGTAAGATTACTTGCTCATTTAAATTTTAAATGTGAGATTTGCAGCGAATAAGAGCTAAAACGCATCTTATATAATACCATTGAACACAATCAATCACTATTTGTTATATATATAAAGAATGTCTATGAATCATGATGATGTGCTTAAATTGAAAGCCGCAGTATTGTACGTTGTCAATAAATGCGGCGAAATAGGTTATATGCATCTATTTAAAATATTGTATTTTGCAAATAGAGAGCATTATGCTAAGTATGGTCGTAGCATTATAAATGACACTTTTTGTGCTCTTCCAAAAGGTCCTGTTCCTTCATTTTTATATGATGCTGTTAAACCTAACGTATCTAAAAGTGGAGATCAAAAAATAATCTTTGATAGTTTGTATAATCAAGATCCTACATATTACTATTTGTTAAGCACCAAAGAAGCTCCTGATATGGACGAATTGTCAAAATCGGATATATTGTGTCTTGACAAATCTATAAAAGAAAATATAGATCTTGATATGGATAGTTTGTCCGAAAAATCACATGATACAGCTTGGAAGGAAGCATGGGATAAAGGTCCTGCTAGACCTATGATGAATTTATCTATAGCTAAAGCAGGAGGGGCAAACAGGGCAATGCTTGAGTATATAAAAGAAAATGAATTGATTGATTCTATAATTGGGTAAATATGCCGTCCATATCTAATATTCTATCTTCGGAAAATTTGGGAAATTTAATGTCTTCTTTTATAAAACGAGGAAGTGTTTTTAGAATGCATTTGGATAAAGAAGAAGGCATAACGGGTAAAAACCCGGGAGATAATGGAAGAAATAAGTATTTTGTTGTATTAGGCATTAATGATGATGGAAGTATTATTGGATTTGTCTTGATCAATAGCCATGTTAATGCTAATTTATCGGATGAATTAAAAGATCTTCATTATCCGATAAGTGTATCTTCATATCCATTTCTTAAGCGAAACAGTTTTATTGATTGCAGCAGAATAAAGGAGATAGAAAAGAGTAAGTTTTCATCTTTGTTTAACATTAATTCTAAAAAGGGTGAGATAAAAGAAGAAGATTTGGAAATGATTATTGGAGCGGTTAAATCCTCGCCTTCTGTAACTCCTAAGCAACTCAAGAAATTTGGAATTCAGCCGGAATAACCTCCGGCTTTATTTTTTCTGCTCACGCCCTCCGATTGCCTCGGTGGGGTTCCGCCCTCCGATTGCCTCGGTGGGGTTCCGCCCTCCGATTGCCTCGGTGGGGTTCCGCCCTCCGATT
>OOBV01000304.1_pt1 | contig 49492 bp, 46 predicted proteins | sample 1671731 | NCBI WGS metagenome assembly OOBV01 (sample SAMN06348186, study PRJEB24527) | human gut metagenome | biome: human gut; feature: ankylosing spondylitis patient; material: feces | host: Homo sapiens | place: China | collected 2015-10
TGGAAAGGAGGGCAGCCATGGAAGTATTTCTGATCTTCCCGAAATCAAAGCAGGCTCGGCAGGAGCTTGGGCAGGAGCTGGCGAAGTTCCAGTCCGAGCAGGCGCTGAAAAATGTCCAGAAGCTGCCCTGCTCCACGGAGCAGAAGCTGGAACTGGTGGACGCATCAGTGAAGCACCTGAAAGCGCAGCAATAATACATAGCAAACGAGCAGACCAGCCTCAACAGCCGGTCTGCTCGTTTTTCATATGTTTCTCGCTGAATTTGGCCCCACAAGGTTCATATAGAGCCGCGCGATTTCTTCAAGCTCCCGCTGAGCGCAAGGTCAGTCACGCCGATAGATTGCCTCCAACCGTTTTCTGGATTCCTCCAACGTGTAGGCAGGTGCGCCGGAAAGCCGAGCGGCCTCTGCTGCCTCCAGCTTTGCGCGCAGCTTCAAGGTTTCCTCACGCTGTTCGGCTTTTTCACGCGCCAGATCAGAGACCATGCTGTAGTCGTTACACAGTGCAGTCGAAGATTTGATAATCATGGGTCTGTATCTCCTGAATGATTCTGTAATAATTCTATCGGAATTATCCGCAGCTTTCAAGACCCTGCTTGAAATACTTCTCCCATGTGGATTTGAAAATCTGCTTACGGTTTTGCTCCCAATGCTTGAGATTTCCAAGGCTGACGCCCAGCTTGTCCGCATATTGTTTTTGCGTCAGCCCCAGTTTCGTTCGGATCGCCTTGATCTGCTCACCCTGACCATTTCTCAGAAATAGATTGTAGTCATCCAGAAGCATATCGACCGGCACTTCAAAAAGCTGCGCGATTTTCTCCATGTGCTCCGGCGGATAGAGGTCTTTTCCGTATTCTTCGTAGTGGACATAGGTGCTCCGGTCTATCCCGGCGTAGTCTGCAACATCTCTCTGGCGCAGGCCTTTCTGGTATCGAAGCCAGCGCAGCTTGTCCGCTGTTTCGGTGATTTCTGAGAAGTCTGAGAACTGCAAATTGAACTTTTCCGCGTCCTGAAACTTGTGCGGCAGCACCACCGGAAATTGAAGAATCTGGAGCGGGGCTACTTTTATCGCACCTGATACATTGGAAATCAGGATATAGCAGCGGACTCCCACTCTCGCCAGCAGGCGCCATTTTGCCTCAAAAGACACCCGTTCCGCCACCTCAATCGCCGATTGTTCCGCTGCGATAGTATAGCATTCTCCACGCATTTGGCAGCGTAGGTCGCGAGCCTCGTACCCTTTTCCGGGCGGTAGCTCGAAACGCCCTTGATGAGACCGATGGTGCCGATGGAGATGAGATCGTCCTGCTCGTCAGACTGGGTGTAGTATTTTTTGGCAATGTGCGCGACAAGGCGCAGATTGTGCTCAACGAGCACATTGCGCGCCTCAATGTCGCCCGCAAGCATGCGCTCTACGTATTTCTTTTCCTCCTGTGCCGAGAGCGGACGCGGGAACGAGCCGCCCGACAGGTGGAGCGAGAGCAGCATGGCGTGCGTAAGCAGATAAAGTGCAATCGACAGCATAAAAACGCCTCCTCTTTTTCTCCATCCTATGGCCGCACGGGAAGTCCCTATGCAGTGCTTCTTTCCATGACATGAAGGAACCATTAGGATTCATTATGTCTTTTTAACAATGTCGAAAAGTGGGTATTTCTGTTTTTTGTGTACTCGTCCAATCTTGCATAATCAGTCACTTTTCCCCCTTGCAGGGTGAAAAAATGTGTGTTAAGATGCGTTCATCTTCAGGAAAGGAGAAATGTCTGATGACTCAGTTCTTTGCCAATGCAGCTGCATCTCACTTCGCACAGGCCGCCTGTGCCGCTTTCTTCTGTTCTGATATGAACAGCATGATTATTCTGGACGCCAGCCTTATTCTGCTGGCGTCCTTTATTATTCTGCCTCTGGCAGTACTGGTAAGAAACAAAACTGAACAGCCCGTCCGAATCACGACGCAACTTCGACTTCTCTCCCGATTCTCCGCACGAGATAGAGACTGATATCACGAAAGAGGCTCCGTCGATTCGACGGAGCCTCTTCCTCTTAGCCTTTTCACTTTTTCTCGTTCGGCCGGCGAAAAAAGCGGAAATAGATCCCCCCATTCCACATTTTTCAGAAAGAGAGATCCCTCCAATGGACTTTTTAAACTTCCTCATGGCGCTCAGCCCAATTGTCGTCGTGCTTGTCGGCATCCTGGGCTTCAAGAAATCCGCAAAAACCGTCTCGCCCATCGCCCTTGCCTGGACGCTTATCCTTGCCTTTACCTATTTCAACCTCGACGGTCTCACGTTCGCTGAAAACGTCAAGGTGCTCGACCCTCTGGTCTGGAAAGGCATCAAGATCGTACTGATGGTCTTCGGCGCGTTCACCATTTTGAACCTGCTGCGCGAGACCGGCGCCATTGAGGATGTGAAAGCCACCATTGCGCAGATCAGCGACGACCGCCGCGTGCAGGTCGTCATCATCGGCATGATGCTGCCGATCTTCCTTGAGGGCGCGGCGGGCGCGGGCGCTCCCGCCGCCATCGCCGCCCCGTTCCTCGTGGCCCTCGGCTTTAACCCCACCACCTCCATCGCCATCGCGCTGCTCGGCGACGCGACGCCCGCCTCGTTCGGCGGTGCGGGCCTGACGACCATCAACGGCGGTGCGGCCCTCGTTGACGCGGGCCTTGCCACCGTCGCGCAGAACGCCGCAATGGCCGGCCGCTTCCACATGTTCGGCGTGCTCGTCATCCCGTTCATCATGGTCGGCATGGCGTTCGGCAAAAAGGGCTACAAGGGCATTCTCCCCTACCTCACTTTCGCGGGTGTGAGCACGTGCCTCACGATGTTCCTCCTCTCCAACTTCGTCGGCGCAGAGGTCACCTCCATGGGCACGGGCCTCATCTCCATTCTTCTCTCCGTTGCGTATGTCAAGCTCATCGGCGTGAAGACTCCGGACGAATTCCGCAATGAAAGCGCCGACCATCAGCGCAAGTACAGCTCGTTCAAGGCCATGTCGCCTTACGTCTACATGCTCGTGCTGCTCCCGCTCATCCGCTACGGCTTCCCCGCCGTCGTCGAAAATGGCTTTGCCATCATGTGCACGTTCGGCTACATCTTCTGGGTCGACCTTGTCATTCTTGTGTGCGGCATCCTCGGCGCGCTCACGCTGGGCGTGGACTTCAAGACCTATAAAGCCGTCTGCAAGCGCACCGCGAGCGGCGTGCTGCCGGTGCTCGTCACGATGGGCAGCCTCCTTATCGTCGCCTACATCATGCAGTCCTCCTCCACGGGCATGATGAACCTCCTCGCCTCTGACATCGCCGCCGTCGTCGGCCGCTTCTATCCCGCGGCAGCCGTCCTCATCGGTTCGAGCGGCGCGTTCATCACCGGCACGGGCCTTGGCTCCAACATCATGTTTGCTCAGATGCACATCGACGCCGCGGCGTCGCTCGGCATGAACCCCATCACGATCTTCGCCGGTCAGAACGCGGGCGCTTCGCTCGGCAACCTGATCTGCCCGAACAACACGGTCGCCGCCTGCGCGACGGTCGACCAGGTGGGCAACGAAAGCGACGTCATGAAGAAGACCTTCAAGGCCTTCGCCATCATCCTTGTTTTGTACATGGTTCTCGCCATGCTTTATACCTGCGTGCTCTTCCCCAACTTCGGCATGTAAGGGCCGCACAAACGATCAGTTAACTACACGGGCACACCGTTTTTGAGAAAGGAAGTATTCTTATGGCAAAGAAAAGAGTTCTCGGCGTGGTCGGCATGGGTCATGTCGGCGCACATGTGGCTTACGCTCTGGCGATCCAGGGCATCGCGGACGAGCTGGTGCTCGTCGACCAGAACGAGCAGAAGCTCGCAAGCGAAGTGCAGGATCTGCGCGACGCAGTCGCGTACATGCCCCACCGCGTGACGGTGCGCGGCGGCGACTTCTCCGACCTTGGCGTGTGCGACGTCATCGTCAACAGCGTCGGCAAGATCGACCTGCTGCGCGGCACGCATGACCGCGTGACCGAGATGGACTTCACCATCCCCGCTGTGCGCGGCTACGCGGAAAAGATCAAGGCCAGCGGCTTTGACGGCGTGCTCATCAACATCACCAACCCCTGCGACATCGTCACGCGCGAGCTGGCACTGCATCTGGGCCTGCCCCGCGGCCGCGTGTTCGGCACCGGCACGGGCCTCGACACCTCCCGTCTTCTGAGCGCGCTGGCGCGCCAAACCGGCCTTGACCACAAGTCCATCACCTGCTACATGATGGGCGAGCACGGCAACCAGCAGTTCGCGCCCTGGTCCTGCGTCAGCTTCCGCGGCGTGCCGCTGGATGAGTGGGCCAAGACCGACGAGCGCTTCCGCTTCGACCGCGACGCGCTGCAGAAGGAGTCCATTGGCGGCGGCTGGGTCACGTTCTCCGGCAAGTTCTGCACCGAGTATGGCATCGCCACCACCGCCGCGCGCATGGCCTACGCCGTGCTGCACGACGAGAAGGTCATCCTGCCCGCCAGCACGGAGCTGTGCGGCGAGTACGGCGAAGAGGGCCTGTTCGCGGGTGTTCCCTGCGTCATCGGTGAAAACGGCGTCGAGCAGGTCGTCGAGCTGCCGCTGACCGCCGACGAGAAGGCCACCTTCCACGCCTGCTGCGAGGGCATCCGCCACAACATGGAGCATCTCAAGGAAATCTAAAGAGCAAACAAATTTCGACAGGAGGTCATCCTTATGAATATCACGATCACTAAGACTACCCATCCCGGCACGCTGCCCCCGTCCGACCAGCTCGGCTTCGGCACCGTGTTCACCGATCATATGTTCCTGATGGACTACAGCGCCGACAAGGGTTGGCATGACGCGCGCGTCGTGCCCTACGGCCCCATCACGATGTCCCCGGCCGCGAGCGTCCTGCACTACGGCACCGAGGTCTTCGAGGGCATGAAGGCTTACCGCCGTCCCGACGGCGGCGTGCAGCTCTTCCGCCCCTGGGAGAACGTCGCCCGTCTGAACCGCTCCTGCGAGCGTCTGGGCCTGCCCCAGCTTGATCCCGACGATGCGCTGCAGGCCATCAAGACCGTCGTCAAGGTCGACGAGAACTGGGTCCCGAGCGATCCCGGCACGTCCCTCTACATCCGTCCGTTCCTGTACGGCACTGACCCGACGCTTGCCCTGCACGGCGTGCATGAGGCCACGTTTGCCATCATTCTCTCCCCCTCCGGCAGCTACTTCAAAAACGGCTTACAGCCCGTTCCCATCATGGTCGAGACCGAGGACGTCCGCGCGGTGCGCGGCGGCACGGGCGAGGCCAAGTGCGGCGGCAACTACGGCGCGGCCAACCGCGCGGGCGACCGCGCCATCGAAAAGGGCTTCTCTCAAGTCCTGTGGCTCGACGGCGTGGAGCGCAAGTACGTCGAAGAAGGCGGCGGCATGAACGTCATGTTCAAGATCAATGGCACCGTCGTCACCCCCGCGCTGACTGGCTCCATCCTGCGCGGCGTGACGCGCAAGTCCGCCATCGAGCTCTTAAAGAGCTGGGGCGTGCCCGTCGAGGAGCGTCTGCTGAGCGTGGACGAGCTCTTTGACGCCGCGGCGTCCGGCGCGCTGGAGGAGGCGTGGTGCATCGGCACCGCCGCCGTCATCTCCCCGATCGGCGAGCTGAGCTGGGGCGACAGAGACTACAAGGTCAACGACAACAAGATCGGTGCGCTGTCTCAGAAGCTCTACGACGAGCTGACTGGCATCCAGTGGGGCACAAAGCCCGACCCGTTCGGCTGGGTCTGCCCGATCGACTAATTTTGCTATTCTCTCATCTCTCTCATATAGGGAAAAGGCGGTGCGCTTGCACCGTCTTTTCCCTATTTTATCGTTTTGTTATCGTTTTAATTCATGCAAATTGTAAAATAGCGCTCCGCTTATTTTGACATATTTTAAGATCTTTCCTCGTTTTCTATGTCTGACTATTGATTTTTTAAAATTAAATGATATACTAACCTCATCAATCAAAAGAAAAAGGAGGAGCTTTCCATGCCTACGCAAAAAAGCACCGCACGGCTGTCGAAAAAGCCGCCGCTGTCGCCCGAGGAGCTCAAACAGATCGACGCTTACTGGCGCGCAGCAAACTATCTGACCGCCTGCCAGCTCTATCTTCTCGATAATCCTCTGCTCGAGCGCCCGCTGTGCGAGAGCGACTTAAAGCAGACCATCGTCGGCCATTGGGGCACCTGCCCGGGCCAGAACTTCATCTACACGCACTTAGACCGCGTCATCAAGCGCGATGACCTCGATATGATCTACCTTTCCGGCCCCGGTCACGGCGGCAACGCCATGGTCGCGCAGGACTGGCTGGACGGCAGCTATACGGAGGTCTACCCCAACATCACGCGCGATAAGGAGGGCATGCAGAAGCTCTTCAAGCGCTTCTCCTTCCCCGGCGGCATCCCGAGCCATGTCGCGCCCGAAACGCCGGGCTCTATCCACGAGGGCGGCGAGCTGGGCTATTCCCTCTCCCACGCCTTCGGCGCGGTGGCGGATAACCCCGACCTGATCGCGGCCTGCGTCGTCGGCGACGGCGAGGCCGAGACCGGCCCGCTCGCAACGTCCTGGCACGGCAACAAGTTCATGAACCCGATCACCGACGGCGCAGTCCTGCCGATCCTGCACTTAAACGGCTTCAAGATCGCAAATCCGACCATCTTCTCCCGCATGAGCCACGAGGAGGTCGAGTGCTTCTTCCGCGGCTGCGGCTGGGAGCCGCGCTTTGTCGAGGGTGACGAGCCCGAGACGATGCACCAGCAGATGGCCGCCGCGGTCGACTGGGCCATCCGCGAGATCAAGCGCATCCAGCGCACCGCGCGAGAGAGCGGCAAGGCGAGCCGCCCCCGCTGGCCGATGCTCGTGCTGCGCACCCCGAAGGGCTGGACCGGTCCGAAGGAGGTCGACGGCAACGCGATCGAAGGCAGCTGGCGCGCCCATCAGGTGCCCATCTCCATGGGCGCGGATGAAAGCAAGCACCTGCCGCTGCTCGAACAATGGCTGCGCTCCTACAAGCCCGAAGAGCTCTTCAACGAGGACGGTACGCCGGTCGAGCTGATCGCGTCCTTCCCGCCCAAGGGCGAGCACCGCATGGGCGCAAACCCGCACGCCAACGGTGGTCTTCTCCTGCGCGACCTGCGCACGCCCGACTTCCGCGACTACGCGGTCGATATCCCCGCCCCCGGCGAGGTCGAGGCGCAGGACATGTACGTCCTTGGCACCTATGTCCGCGATGTGATGAAGCTCAACATGGAGTCGCGCAACTTCCGCATCTTCGCACCCGACGAGACGGCGTCCAACCGTTTGCAGGCCGTGTTTGACGTCACGGGCCGCCGCTTCCTCGACAAGCAGATCGAGGGCATCGACGAGCACCTTGACCCCGACGGCCGCGTGATGGACTCCATGCTCTCCGAGCACTTCTGCGAGGGCTTCCTCGAAGGTTACCTGCTGACGGGCCGCCACGGCTTCTTTGACAGCTACGAGGCCTTCATCCGCATTGTCGACTCGATGTTTTCCCAGCACGCCAAGTGGCTCAAGATGTGCAATGAGCTCCCCTGGCGCCACGATATCGCCTCCCTCAACTATATCCTCGCCTCTAACGTCTGGCAGCAGGACCACAACGGCTTCACGCATCAGGACCCCGGCTTCCTCGACCACGTCGCCAACAAGAAGGCCGACGTCGTGCGCATGTATCTGCCGCCCGATGCCAACTGCCTGCTCTCCTGCTTTGACCACTGCATCAAGAGCCGTAACTATGTGAACGTCATCGTCGCGAGCAAACACCCGCGCCAGCAATGGCTGACGATGGAGCAGGCCGTCAAGCACTGCACGCAGGGCATCGGCATCTGGGAGTGGGCCTCGAACGATCAGGGCCAGGAGCCCGACGTCGTCATGGCCTGCTGCGGCGACACGCCAACGCTTGAGACTCTCGCCGCTGTGACGATCCTGCGCCGCGAGCTGCCGGAGCTCAAGATCCGCGTCGTGAACGTCGTCGACCTGATGAAGCTCCAGCCGCACACCGAGCATCCCCACGGCCTGACCGACGCAGAGTACGACACGCTCTTTACCAAGGACAAGCCCATCATCTTTGCCTACCACGGCTATCCCACGCTGATCCACGAGCTGACCTACCGCCGCCACAACCGCAACCTGCACGTGCGCGGCTATAAGGAGGAAGGCACGATCACGACCCCGTTCGACATGCGCGTGCTCAACGATATCGACCGCTTCGATCTCGTCATCGACACGGTGCAGCGCCTGCCGCAGCTCGGCAACCGCGGTGCTTACCTCATCCAGAAGATGAACGACAAGCTCGTTGAGCACCGCCAGTATATCAAGGACAACGGCGTGGATCTGCCCGAGGTCCGCGCGTGGAAGTGGAACGACGGCAAGGGCGTTGAGGTGTAAAAGGAGGAAAGCAATGCGTATTGCAATCCCTGTTGTGAGTGGGGAGGTTTTCTCCCCGCTCGCCAATGCCGAAGCCTTCCATTTTTATGAGGACGACCACGGAAAGATCGTGCGCGAGTTCCTCGAGCCGATGGAAGAAAGCGGCACCGACGCTGCCGTCGGCCTTTTGGAGCGTTACGGCATCGACGCGCTGCTCTGCGGCACGATCGACGACACCGAGCGCACCGCTGTCGGCATGGCAGGCATCATGCTCTTCCCCGGCTATTCCGGCAAGGCAGACGACGCCGCGCTGCGCTTTCTGAGCGGCAGCGTCGTGTCCGACCCGAACAACCACTGCAATGCCTGCGGCTTCAAAGGAGCGTGCTCCCTGAAGGATAAAGGCGGCTGCGGCGGCAACTGAACAGCAAAAAGGAGCAAGCTTTCGGCTTGCTCCTTTTTTGCTTGATATTGTTACGATGCGGGGCGCGTGGTGGAGAGGAAGTCCGAGTTGATCCAGCCAAACTTACCGTCCACGCTAACGAACGTCCACCCATCCTGCTTGGCCGCAGCCTGTACCTCGCTGCCGAGCGACACGGTCGTGACCTTGTCATAGCTCGTGCCCGGGCCGCTCCGCAGATTCACGCCGCCGGTGGTGTAGTAGATGTAATACTTGTCGTACACAGTACTCGGCTTGACGGAGACCTCGTCATGGCCCGTGAGGTCGAGCCAGTCGATCGTGTCGCCGCCCGTCTGATTATCGCCGCTCATATTATCGCCCTGCGCGGGGTCGCTCACATCGTTCTCGCCGGTGAGCGAGCCGTCTTCGCCGTTCGTGATCTGGCCGTCCTCGCCGGTCTGCTGGCCGCCGCGCAGCTGCTCGATTTTCGTCTGCGCCGCAGCAAGATCGCTGCGCGCGCTCTTGAGCTTGAAGCCCAGCACGACCACCGTGATCAGGAGCACCAGCGAAAGCGCCAGCAGTCCCATAAAAAGCACATAAAGCGGATTGCGCCGCGGTTTGCGGCGGCTGACCCGACGTCCTTCCATAATGATTCCCCCTTATCGGTTTGTTCGCCTTTATTGTACATAATTTTCACAAGTTATGTCAAGTGCCTTTCCTCTTTAGACGCGCAAATTCACAAAAAGTTCCCGCCCGGTGCAAAAAAAGGAGATGACCAAGGCCATCTCCTTTCAGCGGATTTACTTTTTGTTTGCGCGCTCCTTGCAGCGCTCGAGGAATTCCTTGGGCTCGGCCTCGGCGAGCTTGCGCTCGCGGCGCTCGAGGACTTCCCTAGGCTTTTCGGTGATCGCGCCGGCGGCCTTGAGAGATTCCTTTGTCGCCAGCGGGCCGACCAGCTCGTAGATCAGCACGGAGAAGAGGATGATGTTGCGGATCAGCTCGCCATCCGCGCCGAGCACCTGTGCGCTCACGCACATACCGAGCGCCACACCCTCCTGCGGCAGCAGCATGATGCCGAGGTACTTCTGCACCGTGTGGTCACAGCCCACCGCCTTGGCCGACCAGCGCGCGCCGCAATACTTACCGGCCGAGCGCGCGATGATGTACACAACGCCGATGAGCACGAGCACACCCTGAGAAAAGACGCTCAAGCGCAGGTTTGCGCCGCTCACGACAAAGAACACCGCCAACATCGGCGTACTCCACTTGTCCGCGCGGTTCATCAAATCGTCCGACAGCGGGCAGATGTTGCAGAACACCGTGCCGAGCATCATGCACACGAGCAGCGGCGAAAAGCCGCAGTCCACGCCCGCGACGGTGAAGTCCACTGCGGACAGGCCGACCATCAGAAAGATGAACGCGATGCTCAGCGACAGGCGGTTCGAGTTCGAGCGGAACATAGTCTCAAGCTTCGTGAGCACGAAACCCGCAAGCGCGCCGAGCAGCAGCGAGCCGACGATCTCAATGAGTGGAGAGAGCAAAATGCTTGCGAGGCTGAACTGTGCGCTGTCCATCGCGCGGGCAATACCGAAGGATACGGCAAATGCGATGAGACCCACCGCGTCGTCGAGCGCGACGATCGGCAGCAGCAAATCCGTCAGCTCGCCCTTGGCCTTGTACTGGCGCACGACCATCAGCGTCGTCGCAGGTGCAGTGGCCGTGGCGATCGCGCCGAGTGTGATGGCCGCAGGGACGGACAGCACATCGGGGCGCAGGAAGTGGAAGATCACGAGCGCAACGTCGACAAAGGCCAGCGCAGCCAGCGCCTGCAAGACGCCGATAATCATCGCCTGCCTGCCAGTCTTTTTGAGCTGGCTCAGGCGGAATTCATTGCCGATGGAAAAGGCGATAAAGCCCATCGCCACATCGGAGATCATGCTCAGCGCCTCGACCTGGTCGTAGCTTGCAAAGCCGAGGCCCGGAATGCCGAGCCGGCCCAGCACGAACGGCCCGATCAGAACGCCCGTCACAAGAAACGCCGTGACATCAGGCAGATGCCAGCGGCTAAAAATACGGGTCATCAAAAGCCCTGCAAGCAGCGCAACGGCCAGATTCAAAATCGCAGTCATGGTTACACCTTCACAACAGAAAAAGTACGGGCGAACAGAGCCGCCCAAGGCTCATATTGTAGTCTGTTTGTTCGCAAAAAGCAAGCACTATTTTGCAAGTTTCCTGTCAAAGTAAGAAAAAATGGCAGCTTTTTGGGCAAAAGCTGCCATTTTGTTTCGTTTCACACAATTCAGTCTGTGTTCGCGCGCACACCGGCGAAGTAGCTGTTGCCAAAGCCGTCGGTGTAGACGCCGCGCAGCGTGTCGCGCAGCATGTGCGCCGTGCCGTCAAAATACACGGGCGAGAGCGCCGTCTCACCGAGCAGCATCGTCTCCGCATCGTGCAGGAACGCTGTGCGCGCCACAGGATCTTCCGACGCTCTGGCGACGCCCATCAGCACGTCGTAGGTGCCGTTCTCATAGCCGATCAGGTTCTGCTCATCCTCGCTGCACCAGCGGTCGAGGAAGCCCATCGCGTCGTCGTAGAGCGCGGTGACCTTTTGCAGCGCGAGCTCGTAGTTCCCCGCTTCCATGCGCGCGTTGTACTCTGCCTGCGTCACGCCGCGCAGCATCACGTTCACGCCGAGCGTCGTGCTCCACATGCTTTGCAGCGCGCTCGCCACGGCGTCCTTCTCCGTGCCGGTCACGTACAGAAGCTCGACCGGCGGGAACATGCTCGTGCTGTAATAGCCCGCGTAGGTCAGCTCCTCCTGCGCTTGCGTTGCCCGCGCGCTCATGCCCTCTTCATCGATGGCGCAGAGCTCGCCGCCCGTCGTGCGGAAATCGTCCTCCGTCTCGCCGGAATCTGGAATGCCGTAGGGAACAAGGCCCGTTGCGGGGCTGTTCTCCGCGCCGCCCGCCGCCGTGGCGGCCGCGCGGTCGATGGCAAGGTCAAAGGCCTTGCGGATGTGCTCGTTCGAGAACGTGTCGCTCTCGTTGTTGTAAAGGACGCTCGCCGTCGCGTACACCGCCGTCGGCTTCCAGCTCTCGTCCTGCGAAAGCTCGGCGATCACGCTGTTGGGCAGGTGGGCGATGTAGTCGATGTCGCCCGCCTCGTAAAGCTGCCACGCCTCGTCCGCGCCCGCTGTGAAGATGAAGTGCAGCTCGTCGGGACCGACGAGGCGTGCTTCATAATACTCGTCGCTGCGCGCCGCCGTCAGCTCACTGCTCTTCGTCCACGCGCTCACGTGGTACGCGCCGTTGCTCACAAGGTCCGGCGTGTCAAAACCTCCGCCGTTCTCTGTCAGATCGCGGCGCAGCGGCATCGTGGCGACCGCCGTGCAGATGCCCTCGATAAAATAGGCGCACGGCGCGCTCAGCGTGACGATGAACGTGGATTCATCCTTCGCCGAGACCTGGAGCTTCGTCTTGTCGCCCGTCTCGCGCACGTCGTCATAGCCCGCCACCACGCTCATCAGCGCGTGGTTCGGCGAATCCGTCGCGGGGTCGGCAAGTCTCTGCCAGGCATAGACGAAGTCATCCGCCGTCACCTTTTCCCCGTCCGACCAGCGCGCGGTCGAGCGCAGCGTAAAACGGTAGGTCACGCTGCCGTCGTAGTTTGTCTCTTCGGTGTACTCCTTGGCCATGCCGTTCGTCAGCGTCACCTCGCCGCTGCCGTCGTCGCTCTCGCGCATCAGGTTTTCATAGAGCGCGTAGAAAACGCTGTCGGCATCCGCGTCGGTGTTCATCGCGGGGTCGAGTGAGTCGATCACGTTGCAGACGCTCACGTTCAGGACGAATTTCTCGTCCCCTTGCTTCTTCTCCCCGCAGCCGGAGAGAAGGCCCAACAGCATCAGCGCACAGAGCGCCAGAGCTGTGATCCTCTTTATTGCTTTCATCACGCCTCCCATTGGCAAAACGCAGCGAAGGCTGCTTGGTTTTTTGTAATACGGAGATATTATAGCGAAAATCGTTCGCCTTGTAAAGGTGAGGGAGGAAGAAGTTACAATTTGTTACCAAATTGCATCTGCTTTTCCGCACAGGTGCGGAGAGAAATGCGGCATGCACGCCGCAGCACCACACCCCCCCCATTTTCTTTCCCGAGAAAGAAAACGGGCGGTGTGACCGTCCAAAAGAAAGGCGTTTGATTGGCAGTCTCGGGCTCGAACGACCTTTATGCCTCCGGAATGAAGATGATTGCGCGCGGCGTCGCCGCGTTAGCGTTGCTAGACGATTTGGCCTACTTCTATTATCCGCTGCCGCTCTGCCCAGCTTGTAGAAGTGCGGACTAATTTCCGTCCACCGTCAGCCTCCATATTGCAGCGAGTGCCAGCAAGGCCGCCTCGGCAGACAAAAACAAAACAGTGAAAATCTGTAGTAGACGGAAATTGCGTAAGGGTAACGAATCGCAGGCAAAGCGACAGCGAAGATAGAAGAAAGTCAAATCGTATAGCAACAAAAATAGCAGGCACTCAATTCGGCAAGCGCCGCAGCTCTTCAAGCTGCTCGCTTGCAATGCAAACCTTTCTCTTGGGGGGTCAAAGGGGGATATTCTCTTTCCGAGGAAAGAGAATATCCCCCTTTTATTCGCTCCCCTGCACGGTGCAGGGGCATAAAGCTCTGTTAGTCTTCGACTAACTTCCCCTCCGCATCCAGATGTGCCTTCTTGACCTCATTGCCGGTGAACTTGGCGATTTCATCCAGCCGCATGCCGGAGGGATAATCCGACACCAGTGTGTACGCCACGCCGCGGCGCTTGGCGCGGCCCGTGCGGCCGATGCGGTGGACGTAATACTCGTTTTCAAGCGGCACGTCGTAGTTGAACACCGCATCGACGTCGTCGACGTCGATGCCGCGGGCGGCCACGTCGGTCGCGACAAAAATCGGCAGCTCGCCGCGGCGGAAGCGCGCCATGACGGCCTCGCGCTTTTTCTGCGGGATATCGCCGTGGATGCAGTCGGCCTCGAGGCCTTCCATCATCAAAAACGCCTTGAGCCGCTCGGTCATGCCCTTCGTGTTGCAGAACGCCATCACGCGCTCGTGGCCCTCGGCGCGGATGATCTGCGCCATGACATGCGCCTTGTCGTTCTGGCCCACGTCGATGCGGTACTGCGCGATATCGGGCTTATTCTCCTCCTTGGCCTGCACGGTGATCTCCTCAGGGTCGCGCTGGTACATCCAGCTGATGTCCATGACCTCGCGCGAGATCGTCGCGGAGAACATACCGAGATTGCGGCGGGAAGACAGCTTGTCCAGAATGCGCGTCACATCGTGGATGAAGCCCATGTCGAGCATGCGGTCGGCCTCGTCGAGCACGACGGTCTTGACGTTGTCGAGCTTGACGGTGCGGCGCTTCATGTGGTCGCTCAGGCGGCCCGGCGTCGCGACGACGATCTGCGGGTGCTTTTTGAGCGCGTCGATCTGCTTGCCGATGGGCGCGCCGCCGTACAGGCACACGATGCGCACGCCCGGAAGATAGACGCAAAGGTCGCGCAGCTCCGCCGTGATCTGCATGGCGAGCTCGCGCGTGGGCGCTAGGATGACAGCCTCGGTCTCCTCGCTGCCGGGCTCGATGTGCTCGATGATGGGAATGCCGAAGGCAAAGGTCTTGCCCGTGCCGGTGGGCGCCTTGGCGATGACGTCCTTCCACTCGCGCATCGGCGGGATGCAGCCCGCCTGCACGGGGGTACTCTCTTCAATATTTTTCTTTTTCAGTGCGCGCTGGACCTCTTCGGTCAGTCCGAGAGCGTCAAAGCGCACGCCCTGTGTGAATTCCATAGCGTTTTCCTCTGTTTTCTCATATTTTCAGTCGTGTATGATTATATCACGGCTGTCAATACGGTAAGGTTCAGGGGCACTTGAATTCACGTGCGCTCGCTTCACGGGACGGGCTGAGGACAAGGCAAAGGAAGCACAGCATTTCAACCTTGCCCCTTTTGACCAGTATACGGCTTTCTGTTTGCCAGACTGGGATCGCGTTCATTGATCGTCTTGTGCCCTGTCGACCACAGCAATAGCGCTTTCTTTTTCGATAACTGCGGGCGAGGTCTCCTGAATGCTCCCCCGATAAACGATTTTTACAACATCGCCTATGTTCCATTCCTCTCCCGTTGGAATATGCTTCAAATAGTCATTGACAATGTATTTTTGCCCGTCCTCCGCCACAACGGTCATACTTCCTGTTTTTTCATCAAAATCACAAATCGTTCCCCGCACACTCTTCCAGCTATTGATAAATAAGAAAAGGAGAAGCACGGCACAAAGGAGCAGGATCGCAATTCGTTTCATAACAGTTACCCCCTTAACAAATTAAATTTCAGTTTATATGATATCTATATAGACGACAGCATCGGCAAAAAGTTTCATCTTTTTGCATTGTACGCTCATTTTCTGATCCTTATAAGGCTCAAGGGGCCCACAGCATATGCCAAGCTGCACAGATTCGCTCCCTTGTGGGACACTTCGTTTTCTGCCGCAATTTTTGACCGCCGGTTGCTTGTCAGTTGGGGTAAGCTATGGTACAATCATCGTACTAATTCCATGGATGGAGGATAGCAATATGAAAATCGTCATCGTCACCGGCAGCGCGCACAGGCATGGCACGGCCGCTACGCTGACCGATTAGTTCCAGCGCGGCGCGGAAAGCGCGGGACACGAGGTCTTCCGCTTCGACGCGGCGTTCAAGGACGTGCACCCCTGCATCGGCTGCGACAAGTGCGTCCGCACCAGTGAGTGCACATTCGAGGCTGACGACATGAAGGAGCTCAATCGCACCTTCCCGAGGCCGATGCGGTCATCTTCGTCTCGCCGATCTATTATTTTGACTTCAACGCCCAGCTCAAGGCGGTCATCGACCGCTTTTACGCCAACAATGAAGCGCTGATGGGCAAAAAGAAGGTCGTTTTCCTCACCGCGATGGCCGATGAGGATCAAAAGACTGCCTCCGGCGCGAACGCTTCGTTTGACCTCATGGCCGACTATCTCGGCTGGGAGATCGTGGGCAGGCTGAATGTCGGCGGCTGCTCCACGGCGGACGATCTTCACGAAGAAGACCTGACCGCCGCTTACGAGCTCGGCAAGAATCTGTAAACAGTTGATCGTATAAAAAAAAGAGGGCTTGCAAAGCAAGCTCTCTTTTTTATTGCCGGAACACTCTGCTGTTGTACACGGCCAACGCCGCAATGAACGACAGAACAGTGGAAAAGATCAGCTTCACCGGTGCGAGCGCTTGCAGGCTGGCGAGAAAATACGTCCAGCCGTCGGCTTCCAGCTTGATGCGAAAGGCCGGAATGCAATAGCCCATCGCAACATACGCCGCGGCAAAGATCACGGCAAACGCTATGATCGCCCAGCGTCTCTTTTTCATCTCCCACGCTCCTTTCTTATCACTGCACCGCGCAGCCGCCCCATTCGACGACCGTGAAGCCCGTGCGCTCGGGCGCGGAAAGCCCCTGCGCGGGAAGGTCGACAAATTTTTCCGATGACCGCCACGCCATGAAGACGCGCAGCAGCGTGTCAGGCGCGGGATCGACCGTGAGCTTGGCAGAATCCGTATAAACGTCCTGCTGGAACGAAATCAGATTGTAGGCGTTGTCCTGCATCTGCGGCAGCCAGTAGATGATAAACTCGTTCGCCTCCTCGCGATTAAGGCCGAGCTGCGTGAGCGCATTCTCGAGGAACGCCGCGGTGTCCTCCCCCGAAACGCAGAAGCCGGTGGAAAAGTCGTAATCCGTCCCCGACGTGCCCTCCCAGTAGAGGTAGCGGTAGGTTTGGCCGCTCTCGTCCGTCAGCGTGCCATCCGGCGCGGCGCGGACGCTCCAGCCGTCACCGTAGGCGGGATAGGCGCACGTCAGCTCGCCCGCAAGATCAAGCGTCACACGCACATCCGTCTCCTGCTCGGGATATAGATAAATCACAGGCTTTTCGTTACTCACCTCTTCCTTCGGTTCCCGCCCGCAGGCCGAGAGCGAAAAGAGCAGCAAACACGCAAGGGCAAGGGAGAGTAGCTTCTTCATGGCAGAGTCCTCCTCATCAGTAGTTGTTCCTTTAGACGCAAGAACCATCAAAAAAGTTCCAAAAGCCTCGCAGAGTTTCACGCCCGCAGGCGTGAAATGATCCTGATCGTTATTTCTGACGTCAAAAGATGTATTGCTGCAACGCAGCAAGAGAAGCCGCCCTGGGGCGTGCGCGTCAGAAATAATACTTTGCGCGAAGAGGAAATTGGCGAAGCGCCGCCGGTGGCGGAAGAAGCGAGCCAGTTTCGAGGAAGCGGCACGATCGGCGCGCCTGTAAGGGCGCGGGAATCGTAACGCCGCAACGGTGCAAAGTCGAATTGTCCGCTTAAATCGGACAACCGAGGCGCAGAACGAAGCGAATCTTTACAAAGAAGTGGCACAGCCACTTCTTTGTAAAAATCAAAAGAGGGACAGCAAAGCTGTCCCTCTTTTGAAATCTTTATTTGTGCGGTACATGCCAGATCGTATCCGCGTACTGCGCGACGGCGCGGTCGGCGGCGAAGATGCCGCTGCGGGCGATGTTGATGAGCGACATGCGGTTCCATTCCTCGCTTCTTGCGTAGGTGTCTGCCATGCGCTGCTCGGCGGCGCAGTAGGACGCGAAGTCCTGCAAGAGCATGTATTCATCGTTCATCAGCAGCCGCGAGGCGAGATCGTCGTAGGAAACGCCGTCTGAGAAGCCCGCCTTGAGCTTGTCGATCACCGCGCGCAGGTTCTCGTCGCGCGCGTAGAGCTTCTGCGGGGCGTAGCCCTCGCGCTTGAGGCGCACGACCTCGTCGGCGTGCAGGCCGAAGAGGAACATGTTCTCGTCGCCGAGCCTCTCGTGCATCTCGACGTTCGCGCCGTCGAGCGTGCCGACGGTCAGCGCGCCGTTCGTCATGAACTTCATGTTGCCCGTGCCGCTGGCCTCCTTGCCAGCGGTGGAGATCTGCTGGCTCACCTCGCTCGCGGGCATCAGATGCTCGGCGAGCGACACGCGGTAGTTCTCAAGGAACACCACCTGCAGCCTGTCGCGGCAGATGGGGTCGGCGTTGACCTCGGCGGCAAGGGAGTTGATGAGGCGGATGATGCGCTTGGCGACCGCGTAGCCCGGCGCGGCCTTCGCGCCGAACAGGAACACGCGCGGCTGCATGGCGCGGTTCGGGTCGTTTTGCAGCTGTTGATAGAGGTAGATGATATGCATCGCGTTCAAAAGCTGACGCTTATACTCATGCAGGCGCTTGACCTGCACGTCGAAGATCGCGTCGGTGTTGAGCACGATGCCCTGCGTCTTTTTGACGTAGGCGGCAAAATCGAGCTTATTCGCGCGCTTGATCTCGCCGAGGCGGTTCAGCACCGCGGTGTCGTCTGCATAGGCCTCGAGCTTTTTAAGCGCTTCGGGGTGCAGGAGGTATTCATCCCCGCCCGCGAGCGCGCGCACGAGCTCGTCGAGCCGCGGGTTGATCTGCGCGAGCCAGCGGCGGTGGTCGATGCCGTTGGTGACATTCTTGAACTTCTCCGGCTCCATCGCGCACTGGTATTTAAAAACGTCGTTTCGCAGGATGTCCGAGTGCAGAGCGCTCACGCCGTTCACGGCCATGCCGCCCGCGATGCACAGGTTTGCCATGCGGACCTGGCCGTCCCAGATGATGGCCAATTCACGCGTTTTGGCCTCGTCGTGGTAGTAGTTTTCGATTTTTTCCTGATAGCGGCGCGCGATCTCGGTGATGATCGTCCACACGCGCGGCAGAAGCGACTGCATCAGCTCCTGCGGCCAGCGCTCCAGCGCCTCGGAAAGCACCGTGTGGTTCGTGTAAGCGACGGAGTGCGTCGTGATGTTCCACGCCGTGTCCCAGTCGAGGCCCGCATCATCCATCAGGACGCGCATGAGCTCGGGGATGACGAGCGCGGGGTGCGTGTCGTTGATCTGGATGACATTCTTTTCGTGGAAGTTCGCCGCCGTACCGTAGACCTCGATGTGCTTGCGCACGATGGACTGCACGGTCGCGGAGACGAAGAAATACTGCTGCTTTAAGCGCAGGCTCTTCCCCTCGGGATGGTTGTCCTCGGGATAGAGCACCTTCGCGATGGTCTCAGCCATCGCGTGCTGCTCCTGCGCGCGCAGATATTCGCCCTGCGAAAAGAGCGACATGTCGAGCGGCACGGGAGACTTTGCATCCCAAAGGCGCAGTGTGTTCACATGATCCGTGCCGTAGCCCGCGATCTCCATATCGCAGGGGATAGCCAGCACCTCGGTCGCGCCCTCGGGCACGACGTGCAGCCGCCCGTCGTCCCAGAACTGGCGGACCGTGCCGCCGAAGCAGACGGTCTCGGTCTCCTGCGGCTTGGGCAGCAGCCACGCGCCGCCGAGGTCCTTCCAGTTGTCCGGCAGCTCGACCTGCTGGCCGTCGACGATGCGCTGGCGGAAAATGCCGAGCTCATAGCAGATGGAATAGCCCGCGGCGGGGATGTCGAGCGTCGTCATCGAGTCGAGATAGCACGCGGCCAAGCGGCCAAGGCCGCCGTTGCCGAGACCCGCGTCGGGCTCGCTTTCAAAGATGTCCGCTGCGCGGAAGCCCAGCTCGTCGAGCGCTTCGGTCAGAATTTCGCCGACGCCTAAATTGAACGCGTTTTTCATCAGGCTGCGGCCCATCAGAAATTCCATCGACAGGTAGTGCACCTGACGGCGGTGTTCCTCGCGGGTCTCGCGCATGGTGTCCACGCTGCGCTCGGCCATCACGTCGCGCAGGACAAGGGCGCTCGCGCGCATCATCTGCGCATCGTTCGCCTCCTCCACGGTGCTGCCGAAGCTGACCTTCAGCTTTTCGCACAGCGCGTCTTTCATTTTCTTCACAGAGTCAATGGTCATAGATCGTTTTCCTTTTCTTTATCGGCAGATGGATTCGTAAATGTGGCGGTATTCCTGCGCCGAGCGCGTCCAGCTGAAATCTGCGGTCATGCCGCGCTGCTGGAGCATCGCGTAGGCGCCCTTGTTGTCATGGTAAAGGTCAATGGCCTCGCAGATCACGTGGCACATGTCGCCAGCGTTGTAGTTGGCAAAGGTGAAGCCGTTGCCCTGTCCGTTCCAGGCTTCATACGCATGGACAGTGTCCTTTAATCCGCCGGTCTCGCGCACGATGGGCACCGCGCCGTAGCGCATCGCGATCATCTGCGAGAGCCCGCACGGCTCGCTCTTCGATGGCATCAGGAAGAGGTCTGCGCCCGCGTAGATCTGCATGGCGAGCTGCTCGGAATAGCCGAGGTAGACGGCCATGCGTCCGCCGTAGCGCTGCTTGGCGTACTCAAAAAACGTCTCGTACTTCGCGTCGCCCTTGCCGAGCACGACGAACTGTACGTCCTTGCCCATAAATGCGTCGAGCGTTTCGCACACAAGGTCGAGTCCCTTGTGGGAGACAAGGCGCGAGACCATCGCAAGGATCGGCGTATCGGGCCGTTCCTGCAGCCCCAGCACACGCTGGAGCGCTGCCTTGTCCTTCTTCTTTCCGGCAAGGTCATCGGACGAATACGCCGCTGCGAGGCTCTTGTCGCGCGACGGGTCATAGCGCTGCATGTCGATGCCGTTGAGCACGCCGTGGAGCTTGCGCGCGTTCATGCTCATCACGTTTTCCAGCCCGTGGGCAAAGTACGCGTACTTGAGCTCCTGCGCGTAGGTCGGGCTCACGGCGGTCACGGCGTCCGCCGTGACGATCGCGCCCTTTAAAAGGTTCACATCGCCGCCGAATTCGATCGTGCCGCCGTCGAACCAGCCATGGTCCAGGCCGAACAGGTCTTCGACCGTGCGGCTGCCGTAGCGGCCCTGATATTCGATATTATGCACCGTAATGACGGTTCTGATTCCCTTATAAAAGTCGTCGCGCACGGCTTCATCCCTGATGTAGATGGGCACAAGCGCGCTCTGCCAGTCGTTGCAGTGGACAACGTCGGGCTTTTGCGGCAGGGACTTGAGCAGTTCCGTCACCGCGCGGGAGAAAAAGCCAAAGCGCTCGCCGTCGTCATAGTAGCCGTAGAGCTCGCTGCGGCGGAAATACGTCTCATTGTCGACAAAGTACCACGTGACGCCGTCGCGCTCGAGCGAAAAGAGCCCGCAGTAGATGCTGCGCCACGCAAGGCGCACGAACGTCCACTTTTCAAAGTGGAGCTGCTCGCCCCACTTGTCCTTCACGCGCTCGTAAAGCGGCAGGATGACGCTCACGCGGTCTCCGTTTGCCGCGAGCGCCTGCGGAAGGCTGCCGGCCACGTCGGCAAGGCCGCCCGTCTTGCAAAAGGGGACCGCCTCGCTCGTCACATACAAAATGTTCATCTGCAAGCTCCTTTCTTCTGTTTGCTGCTTTTATACAATGCTGCCCTTGCTCACGGCGAGCGGGTAGCTCTCGTGTCCGATCAGCGTGCCGCCGCGGCGGATGTGGACGTCCTTGTCAGCGATGACGCAGCCGAGCGTCACGCCGTCCTCCACCACGGTATTCTTAAAGAGGATGCAGTTTTTGACTTGGCTCCCCTTGCCGACCTTGACGCCCGGGAAGAGGATGCTCCCCTCTACGTCGCCCTCGATCTGGCAGCCGTCGGCGATCAGCGAATTGACACAGCGCGAGTCGGGCGCGATGTACGACGCCGCCTCGTCATCCTCTTTAGCGAGGATGGGCCGCTCGGCACACAGGAGCTCGGAGCGGATGGCGGGGTCTAAGAGCTGCATGCTGCGCTCATAGTATTCCTGCACCGTGCGCAGCTGCGCGGCAAAGCCGTCCCACAGAAAAGCGCGCAGGTCGAGCTTGTCGCCCATGGCGCAGAGCACATCGCTGCGAAAGCTGTATTTGTCCTGCGCGGCGCACTCGTCCACAAGGGAGATAAGAAGGTCGCGGCTCAGAAGATAAATTTCCAGGCTGCGGCAGCCGCTCGCCTTGTGCGGCGCGCAGCGCGTCTCGGTGATGCGGCCCGTTTCGTTGACGGTGAAATACGTGGCGTTTTCCACAAACTGGCCGCTCTCGGTGCAGACGCAGGTGATGTCCGCGCCGCTTTCGATGTGCGCGTCCAGCACCTTCTGCAGCGGCAGATTGATGATAAGGTCGCTGTCGGACAGGACGACGTACTTCTGCCGGATCTCGTGCAGGTACGACCGCACGCCCGAGAGCGCCTCCATCTTGCCGCGGAATTCCTCCACGCCGAACTTGCGCGCGTCGGCAAAGGGCGGCAGCAGCTTGAGACCGCCGTTCTTGCGCGCCATGTCCCACGTCTTGCCGCTGCCGATGTGGTCGAGCAGGCTTTGATAGTTGCCGTGCAGCACAACGCCGACGTCTGTGATGCCCGCGCCCGCCATGTTGGAGAGCATGAAGTCGACCACGCGGTAGCGCCCGCCGAACGGCACAGAGCCGGGCATGCGCGCTTCGGTCAGCTCGCGAAGGCCGGGAGCCTTTTCATAGGCAAAGATAATGCCGTGCAGTCCGTTCATCGTACCGTCTCCTTTCCGTCCACGCTGCGCATGCGGTTGGCAGGCAGCACATAGTCATCCGCGACCGCCGCGCCGGGGCCGAGCACCGTGATGCCCCACTGCTCCGGCGGCACCGCCTCGGGCGGCGCGCCGACAAAGGCGTGCTCGCCGACGACGCCGTTCTCGCCGATGATGGCGTAGGAGACGCGCGCGTCCTTTTTGACGACCGCGCCGGGCATCAGGATGGAGTACTGGACGCTTGCGCCCTCCTCCACCGTGCAGCGCTCAGAGAGGACGGAGTTCTCCGCCTCCCCCTCGACCGTGCAGCCGCGCGCGACGACGCTGTGCTCCACGCGCGCGTTGACGCCTAAGTACGCCGGCGGCGCGGAGACGGAGCGGCCATAGATCGGCCAGTCCTTTTCGAGAAGATCGAGCCCGCTGCCGGTCGCGAGCATATCCATGTTCGCATCCCAAAGAGAGTCTAGCGTGCCAACGTCCTTCCAGTAGCCGGAGAAGCGGTACGCCGCCATCTTTTCCCCGTTTTGCAGCATCTTGGGGATGATGTTTTTGCCGAAGTCGTTGCTGCTCGCCTCGTCGCTCTCGTCCTCGATGAGGTATTGACGCAGCATTTTCCACGTGAAGACGTAAATGCCCATCGACGCGAGGTTGCTCTTGGGATGCGCGGGCTTTTCCTCGAATTCCGTGATCGTGTCGTTTTCGTCCACGTTCATGATGCCAAAGCGTGGCGCATCCTCCCAGGGCACCTCCATAACGGAGATGGTACAGTCCGCGCCCGCTTTTTTGTGGTGGGCGAGCATCTTGGCGTAATTCATCTTGTAGATGTGGTCGCCCGAGAGGATGAGCACATACTCGGGGTCGTACATGTCGACAAAGCCGATGTTCTGGAAGATGGCGTTGGCCGTGCCCTTATACCACGACGCACCGCCCGCGCTCTGATACGGCGGCAGGATGTGCACGCCGCCGTCCGCGCGGTCGAGATCCCACGGCTGGCCCGAGCCGATGTAGCGGTTGAGCTCCAGCGGGCGGTACTGCGTCAGAACGCCGACGGTGTCGATGCCAGCGTTGGCGCAGTTTGAGAGCGGAAAGTCAATGATGCGGAACTTGCCGCCAAACGGCACGGCGGGCTTCGCCATATTCTCCGTGAGCACGTAGAGACGGCTGCCCTGGCCGCCGGCAAGCAGCATGGCGATACATTCTTTCTTCACGCTTGTTCTCTCCTCCTTGTTTCGTTGCCGTCCGGTCACACCTCGGACGGCTCGTTGGTTTTCTCCTCTTCCTGCCATTCGCCCTCGCCCGCGAAGAACACCGCGCCGAGCGGCGGGATGGTCACGCACAGCGAGCAGGGCTTGCCGTGCGAGGGGATGGACTCGGTCAAAAGCTCTCCTTCGTTGCGCCAGTCGCCCGTGCCGCCGTATGCGGGAAGGTCGGTGGTAAACACCTCGCGGTACGTCTTTTTCGGCGGGACGCCGAAGCGGTAGTCCGCGCGTCCGACGGGCGAGAAGTTGACCGCCGCGATGAGCTCGCGCCCTTTCCGGTCGCGCCGGACGAAGACGACGACGTTGTTGTGGTTGTCGTCGGCGACGAGCCACTCAAAGCCCTCCCATGAAAAGTCAATGTCCCAAAGCGGGCTCTGCGACAGGTAAAAGCGGTTGATGTCCTTGAAAAACCGCTGAGTCTGCTGATTTTCTTTGTTTTCGAGCAAATACCAGTCGAGCTGAGAGGCAAAATTCCACTCGTGCCACTGGCCGAGCTCCGCGCCCATGAATGTGAGCTTTTTCCCCGGATGGGCGAGCAGGTACGCCGTAAACGCGCGCACCCCCGCCAGCTGCTGCCAGTCGTCGCCCGGCATCTTGCCGCGAAGCGAGCCCTTCATGTGCACGACCTCGTCGTGCGAGATCGGCAGGACGAAATTCTCCGAAAAGGCGTACATCAGCGAGAACGTGATGTCCTTGTGGTGGAACTGGCGGAACCAGGGGTCAAGCTTCAAATAGTGGCACATGTCGTTCATCCAGCCCATGTTCCACTTGAGGTTGAAGCCGAGGCCGCCATCCTTGGCGGGCCGTGTGACGAGCGGCCACGCGGTCGACTCCTCCGCGACCATCAATGCGTTGGGGTCGACGGAAAACGCAGTCTCGTTGAGCGCGCGCAGGAAGTCGATGGCCTCTAAATTCTCGTGCCCGCCGTTGATGTTTGGCGTCCAACGGCCATTTTCGCGGCCATAGTCGAGGTACAGCATCGACGCGACCGCGTCCACGCGCAGGCCGTCCACATGGAACTCGCGCAGCCAGAACGCAGCAGAGGAAAGGAGAAAGCTCTTCACCTCGCCGCGGCCATAGTCGAACACACGCGTTCCCCAGCCCTCGTGCTCGCGCTTATTGGGGTCGGCGTATTCGTAGCAGGGCGTGCCGTCAAAGTCGATGAGGCCGTGCGCGTCCTTGCAGAAGTGCGACGGCACCCAGTCTAAAATGACGGAAATGCCCTTTTGGTGCAGATGGTCGACAAAGTACATAAAGTCCCTGGGCGTGCCGTAGCGCGACGTTGCGGCAAAATAGCCGGTGCACTGATAGCCCCAGGAATCGTCAAGCGGATACTCGGTGACGGGCATGAGCTCGACGCAGTTGTAGCCAAGGTCCAGAACGTGATCCGCCAGCTCGCGCGCGAGCGTGCGGTAGTCGTAAAAATCGCCGTTTTCGTGCCGTCGCCATGAGCCGAGGTGGACCTCGTAAATGTTGAGCGGCGAGCGGTCGAGGGGTGCCTTTGTGCGGCTCGCGCGCCATTCGTCATCCCCCCAGCGGTAGCCGCCGAGGTCATAGAGCTTGCTGGCCGTACCGGGGCGGGTCTCGGCGTGGAAGGCGTAGGGGTCGGCCTTGAGGACCGTTTCGCCCGATTGTGCCGTCACGGCGAACTTGTAGGTATCGTAGCGCTTGAGGGACGGCACAAAACACTCCCAGAAGCCGTCCGCGTTCTTTTTCATCGGGTGGGCGTAGCCGTTCCAGCCGCAGAAATCGCCCACAACGGACACATGCGCGGCGTTCGGCGCCCAGGTGCGGAAGACGTAGCCGTCTTTCCCCGACCGCCGCGTGCGGTGCGCGCCGAGATAGCGGTAGGCCTCGCTGTTCGTGCCGCCGTAAAAGGCTGCGGTGTCAAATCGTCTGCCAGTTTGTTTCATGCCTCTTGTCCCTTCTCCTCATAGAGCGTATGAGAGCGGCGCAGCACCTTATTCCTCATCCGGTGCGCGCTGCACTGCCGCGCCGCCGAGGCCGAAATCGTCCTCCACGCTCGCTGTGTCGCGGCGGAGCATATTTTCCATCACGCGGATATCGCTGTCGATGTCCATCGCCTCGTTGCGGTACAAATCGTCGAGCTGCTTGTCAAAGCCCTTGATGAGGGCATCCATCGTCTCTTCGATGCGCTCCTGCGCGCGGGAGAGATTCTCGCCCTCGATGCCCGCCTCTTCAAACTTGGCGTAGCTGTCAAGCAGCTTGAGCGTCGTGGGCAGGTAGTAATTGAGGAACGTCGCGGCCTGCTGCTGCTTTTCGGGATGCTCCTCGACCTCGCGGAAAATTTTGCCCGCAACGGTCTCGAGATGGTCGATCTTCTCGCTCAGCACGGGGTCGGCGATGCGGTCGTTGGCCGAGCGGATGGCGCGCAGTGCGCCCGCATAGCCCTCGTTGGCCTCCTTGGGCGTGACGTTTTCCTTTTTCGCGGCCGCATTCGCGTAGTCGGCAAAGGCGTCGGCGCTGCGGAAGAAGATGCCGCGGCCGCTGTCTAAGTACGCACCCGTGCCGAGCAGACCCTTTTCGACCATGTAGTCAAGGTCACTCTCGATCTTTTTGCGGCTCTTGCCCGTTACGGTGCAGAGCTCCTCCACGCTGATGTAGCCGCGCTCGCCCATCACGGCGAGATAGCGCGCGATGCGTGCACTGCGGCGCTTCATGCGCTGACCGGCAGCAAACATCGCGATACCGCCGGCGAGGAAGCCGCACTCGGACAGCATGTACTCGGCCATGTAGGAATACCAGCCGTAGCCGATGATCTCGCCGATGTTCGAGATCAGCCCGCTGCCGGCAGCCAAGGCGATAATGCCGCCGATGATCATCAGCGTGCGCGCGGTCTTGTCGGAAGTCTTCGGCGCGCGGTTCATCTGCTTCGCCGTCTTCACCACGGACTTTTCCACCTTGCTGCGCGAGGAAACGTTTGCATTCGGGCTTGTGGACGTGCGCATGCCGCCGCGCGAGGAATTCACCTTCTTCGGCTTGTCCGAGAGCTTGGAGATGAGCGCGATGAGGCCGATGGGCCACAGGCCGAAGGCAAACAGCGCCGCGATCAAAATCCAGCCGCCGACGTCGACATCGTTCTTTTTCTTCGTTTTTCCGCCGCTCTCGTCAAAGCGGAACGAACCGGTCTCGGGATCGTATTCAAAATCCTTGCTCATTTATCTGTTCTCCTTTTTCTTGCCCGCCCTCGCGGCGCGCTCGCGCTCAAAGTCGACGATCTTCGTCTTTTTACCTGTCTTTTCGTCCAGCACATAGAGCGTATTGAGCTGGGATTTTAGGTTTGCCTTCACCGAGTCGATGTAGTCGCGGCGCAGCTGCGCCTGCTCCTCCTTCTCCTCGTCGGTCAAGCCTTCAGCTTTGGCCTTGTGCGCCAGCGCGTTGATGCGCGCGATCTTTTCATCCATCGTCATTGTTTGATTCTCCTTACAGGTATCGGTGCAGAAGCAGCGCCGTTCTTCCTTTTTTACTCAGGCCGCCGACCTCGGCGACCTCGAACTTGCCGAGGCCGCGGGCGGAGATCACATCCCCCTGCGCGACGGGGGCGTCGCTCTTGAGCGTTTCGCGGTAGTTGAGCTGCACGCGGCCCGAGGAAATGAGCTCCTGCGCCTTGCCGCGGCTCATCGAAAAGCCGCTCGCCGCCACGGCGTCGAGCCGCAGTGTCGAGACCGTGTCGCGAATCTCCTTGACCTTGAGCTCGGGGACGCTCAAGTCTGAAAGCTCGATCTCGCTGACCGAGAGCTTCACGCGCCCCGCGCTCGTCACGTTTTGCAGCAGATACGGCACGATATCGCGCGAGACGATCAAATCGCACGAGCCCTCCGACACCAAAATGTCGCCGAGCTTTTCGCGCGTGACGCCCTGCGCCATCAGCGAGCCGAGAAAGTCACGGTGCGTCAGCGTATCTTCCTTGCGATACGTGCAGCGGAGCGCCGTCATGTACTCGCTCTCGTCGGCCTCCTCCTGCCAGTCGGGCAGAAAGAGGAGCATTCTCCGCTCCGCGCGCTCAAATCCACCGCAGAAGGCGCAGCCGTCATGAATGGCGGCGGCGTGCAGCAGGTCCTGCGCGCTGCGCTGCTCAGCGGGGCTCAAAAAGTCCGTCGCCGACGGGATATTGCGGTTTCTGCTCTGCTCACACTTGTCCAGAATGTGCGCCAGCAGCACGCGCTCATCGCCATTGCGCGCGGCGCGATCCAAAAGCTGCCGTCTGTCCATCATGCTTTCCCATTCTGCGTGCGCCAGAGGGACGCATACTCGCCGTTTTGCGCGAGCAGCGCCTCGTGGCTGCCCTGCTCGGCGATGCGGCCATTCTCGACGACGAGGATGCGGTCCGCCGAGCGGATGGTCGAGAGGCGGTGCGCGATCACAAGCGTCGTGCGCCCACGCGCGAGCTCGTCGAAAGCGTGCTGAATTTTGACCTCCGTCACGCTGTCGAGCGCGCTCGTCGCCTCGTCCAGAATGAGGATGGGCGGGTTTTTGAGGAAGATGCGCGCGATGGACACGCGCTGCTTCTGTCCGCCGGAGAGCATCGTGCCGCGCTCGCCGACATAGGTGTCGAAGCCGTGCGGCATGGCCATGATATCATCGTAAATCTCCGCGCGCTTCGCCGCTTCGACGATCTCCTCGTCCGTCGCGTCGGGGCGGCCATAGCGGATATTCTCGCGCACCGTGTCGGCAAAGAGGAACACATCCTGCTGCACGATGCCGATGGCGCGGTGAAGGGACGACTGCGTAAGAGAGCGCACATCTTCCCCGTCGATACGGATCGCGCCCTCGCTCACCTCGTAAAAGCGCGGGATGAGCTGGCAGAGCGTCGACTTGCCTCCGCCGGAGGGGCCGACGACGGCGAGCATCTCGCCAGGCCTTATATGCACGCTCACGTCGTGGAGCACGCCTTCATTCCCCTCGCCCTCGTAAGAAAAGCTCACATGGTCGACGTCGATCTCGCCGCGGCAGTGTTCGAGCTCCTTCGCGTCCGGTGCGTCCTTGAGCGCGGGCTCAACGCGCATGAGCGCCGTGAAGCGCTCAAGACCTGCAAAGCCACGAGCAAAAATCTCAGAGAAATTCGCGAGCTTTCGCACGGGGTTGATGAACGTTGCGATGTAAAGGGAAAACGTGATGAGGTCAATGTAGTTCATTTCGCCGCGCATGATGAGATAGCCGCCCACCGTGATGACGGCGGCGGAGAGCAGCGTCATAAAAAACTCCATCGTCGCGTTGAACACACCCATCTCGTGGTGGAATTTGCGCTTGGAGACCTTGAATTCCTCGTTCGCCGCGTTGAATTTGTCGATCTCCTCTTCCTCGTTGGCAAAGGCGCGCGCCGTGCGGATGCCGGAGAGCGACGACTCGATGCCGACGTTGATGGCGGCAGTCTTCTGCTTCTCGCCGCGCGAGGCTGCCGTCATCTTGCTGCGGCGCGACATGATGACCGCGATAAACACCGGCAGGATGCACGCCACGACCAGCGCGAGCCGCCACTCGATGGAAAACAGGATGGCGAGCGCGCCGACGATCGTCAGCGTCGAAATGAGCAGATCCTCGGGGCCGTGGTGGGCGAGCTCCGTGATCTCGAAGAGATCGCTCGTCAGCCTGCTCATGAGCTGGCCCGTGCGGTTGTGGTCAAAGAAGCTGACGTCCAGCTCCTGCACGTGCGTGAAAAGGTCGCGGCGGATGTCCGCCTCCACCAGAATGCCGAATGTGTGTCCCCAGTAGGAAATGACATAGTATAAAAGCGCGCGCACAATGAACGCCGCCATCATCACGCCCATCACGATAAAAAACGTGCGGTACTGCTGATTCGGCAAAAGGTCGTACATCGACTTGCGCGTCACGAGCGGGAAGGCGAGATCGATGAGCGCAACGACCGTCGCGCAGACAAGGTCCAGGATAAACAGGCCGCGGTGCGGCTTGAAGTAGGTGAAGAGAATGGAAAGCGGCTTTTTCTGCTGAAATTCACGGGTCGTCATATGGTCGATAGCTCCTGCAAATACTTTTTCAAGGTAATTGTAGCACAGGCGGGCAGTGCTTGCAAGGAAAGCCGCCCCTTTTTGCGTAAAAAAAGAACGGCCCCCGGCCGTTCTTTTTCTGTTTACTTGATGCGCACCGTGATGGTCAGCACCGCGCCGCCAACGGTGGCCGTCACGGTCGTGGTACCCACCTTGGCAGGCGTGATCAAGCCGTCCGCCGAGATGGACAGGACGCTCGCGTCCGCCACCGCCCAGGCCGCGGCCGCGTCCGTGCCGGAAACGCTCAGGCGGATGGTCTCGCTCGGCTTGATCGTGCAGTCAAAGTTGCCGTTCGCGTCCTTGGGCAGCGTCGTGCCGACGTTCGTCTTGATGCTCAGGGCCGAGGCATCCACCGTCGGGGTGGACGGGGTTGTCGTGGTGCCGGGATTGGTGGCAGTTGTGTCGCTGCCGTTTGCGGGATCATTTGCGTTCGGCTCATCACCGGTGTTCGGGTCAGTGGTGTCGCCGTTGTTCGCGTTCGGATCGTCCGTGTTCGTATTGCTGTCGTCGGGCGTATTGACATCGTCCTGCACGCCGGGGGTATTGCCGTCGTCGGCGGGCGTGATCTTTGCGACGATCTTGTCACCAAAGAGCGACCAGCTCAGAAGCAGCAGTACGACGACGAGCACCGCCGCCATCGCACCGCGGACGGACTGCGTCTGCTTTTTATCCGAAACGCGCCGGCCGCCGCTCTGTTTGCTGGAGTTGTACTTGATCTTACGGGGATGGTCTCCCTCCTCGCAGAACGGGCATCTGCGATAGCTGGGGGAATATTCTTCGCCGCAGCGCGGGCACTTGAGAAGATTCATGCCGACGCTCCTTTCTTTTGTCAAAATAGAGTCTCTGCGCGCGAGCACACACGGTGCCGCGTTCCTTTACATAATACTTGCTTTTTTGTCCCGCGTCAACCGAAACACGCAAATTTTTGCCGCATTCCGCCGCGCGGCCTTGCTTTTTCGCCAAAGTCTTCCTATAATCGACTTAACAACAAACGATTCATGGAGGGTCTGGCGATGAACACCATCTTCATTGGCATTGCAGGCGGCACCGGTTCGGGCAAAACGACGCTCACCGAGCATCTGAAGCAGCACTTCGGCGACGATATCAGCGTCGTGCACCACGACAGCTATTATAAATATCAGGACAGGCCCTTTGAAGAGCGCTGCAAACAGAACTACGACCACCCCGACGCTTTCGAGACCGATCTGATGGTCGAGCAGCTTAAGGAGCTCAAGGCGGGCAAGGCCATCCGCTGCCCCGTCTACTCCTACGCCGACCACCAGCGCACGAATGAGACCGAGCTCATCCGGCCGAGCAAGGTCGTCATCGTCGAGGGCATCCTCATTTTCCAGGACCCGCGGCTGCGCGAAATGCTTGACATCAAAATTTTTGTCGAGACCGACGCCGACGTGCGCATTCTGCGCCGCGCGCTGCGCGACGTGCGCGACCGCGGCCGCACGCTCGAGAGCGTCATCACGTAGTATTTGACGACCGTCAAGCCCATGCACGAGCAGTTCGTCGAGCCGAGCCGCAAGTATGCCGATATCATTGTGCTTGAAGGCGGCCACAACTTAGTCGCCCTCGACATGATCATGCAGCGCATCGCCAGCCACATCGCCTCCGCCGACTAACGCAGCGGTTAAAAAAGCCTCGCAGAGTTTTACTCGCAAGGGGTACGCGGCATCCGTAAGGCGGCAGAGCCGCCAACGGCTGCCCAGGCGTCCGCAGACGCGAAATAAATTGGAATCCGTTTTTCCGGCGGCGTGTACGCCGGAAAAACACTTCTCGCTCCGCGCGTGTCGCAGCCGCCTTTCGGGCGGCAAGGCACAAAGCGGAGCGCATCTTTCTCAAAAAAGAGGGACGCAGCTTTCAGCTGCGTCCCTCTTTTTTGAATATCTTTTACACTCCCGCGAAGTGGAACACGACGCCGATCACCGCGGAGACTCCGATAAAGACGATCGGGTGCAGGTTCTTGGTCTTTTTAATGTAGCGCGTGAAGACGAGCAGCATCAGCGCAAGGATGATGCCGCGCCAGCTGATCGCGCCGTCCCACGAGAATTTCATCAGGATGGAATCCTCCTGCGACGCGCTCGTGATCCCGGCGATCACCTGGAGCATCACGCCCGCGCAGGCCGCGCCGATCAGGCCGGTGGAGGCGGGACGAAGGCCGTAGAACGCGTTGGCGACATACTGGCTGTCGCGGAATTTGGCGAGCATCGCCGCAACGATCAAAATGACGATGATCGACGGCGTCACCTCGCCGATGGTGGCGACGATCGCGCCCGGCACGCCGCCGACTGTATAGCCGACATAGGTCGCCATGTTGATGCCGACAGGACCCGGCGTCGATTCCGACACAGCCAGCATGTTCATCAGGTCCGTCTGCGAAAACCAGCCCGTGGTCGCCCCGATATCCTTGAGGAACGGCAGCGTCGCCATGCCGCCGCCGATGGCAAACAGGCCCGTTTTGAAAAATTCCCAGTATAAGCGAAGATACAAGGTCATTTTGCCGCCCTCCCCTCAAGATTTTTCAGCACGATGCCGGACATCGCCGAGAGCAGCACGAACCACACCGGCGAAACGCTCAGCAGCATATTCCCCAGCAGCACGATAACAAAGATGACCGCCGTGCGCTTATCCACGACCGACTTTTTCAGCAGCTTGAGCACAGCGTTCAGGATGAGCACGCATACACACACCTGAATGCCTGCAAAGGCGTTCTGCACCCAGGCAAGGTGGGCAAAGTTCGTAATGAGTCCCGCCAGGATCGTGATAATGACGAGCGAGGGGAATACCACGCCGAGCGTCGCGGTGATGCCGCCCATCGCGCCTTTTCTCTTCTGTCCGACAAATGTCGCCGTGTTGACGGCGATGATGCCCGGTGTGCACTGACCGATGGCAAAATAGTCCACCAGCTCTTCTTCCGTTGCCCACTGCTTATTCTGCACCACCTCGCGCTCGAGGATCGGCAGCATCGCCATACCTCCGCCAAAGGTCATCACGCCGATCTTGGCAAAGGTGAGAAACAGTTCCAAAAGTTCCTTCAAAACACTTTCTCCTTACTCCACATATCCGTAAAGGCCGCGCACGGACACCTCACCCGTGCGGACGGTCTCGACCGTCCCGTTTTCGCGGCGCACGATGAGGCCGAACTCCTCGTCCACGTCAAGCGCTGTGACTTTCTCCTTCGTATCCTGCCACAAAAGCTGCACCTCGCGCCCGATGGTCACGCAGCGGCGGCGGTATTCGTCGAGATACCCGCTCGTCTCTCCGGATCTGAGCGCCGTATATAGCGCATCGAGCTCCTCGATCATCGCCGCGGACAGCTCCGCGCGCGAAATGAGCCTGCCCGTCTCGCGCAGGATGGACGTTGCGATCTTCGAGACCTCGCCGACGAAGTCCTCCTCGCGCTGGCTGACGTTGAAGCCGATGCCCGCCACGACGTACTGGAGCTCGCCGGTCTCACCCTCGACGCTCAGCTCGGTCAAAATGCCGCAGAGCTTTCTGCCGTTCAGGATGAGATCGTTTGTCCACTTGATCTGCGAGTGCGTCCCCGCCACGCGGTCGACCGCGCGGCTCATCGCAACGGCGATGAGACCCGTGAGCGGCATCAGCTGCGACGGCGCAAGCTTCGGACGCAGCAAGATCGACAGGTAAACGCCCTTGCCCGCCGCGCTCTGAAAGCTGCGGCCGCGGCGACCGCGGCCGCTCGTCTGCTCCGCCGCGACGGCGACGGTACCGTCCGGCGCGCCGTCGAGCGCGATGCGCTTTAAGTAGGCGTTCGTCGAGTCGATGGAATCAAAGCAGTCGATGCGCTTGCCGACGGTTTCGACAGGTCCCAAGTAGCTGCGCACGGTCTGCTCGGTCAGCGTGTCGGGCAGCGACTTGAGGCAGTAGCCGCGTCCCGTGACGGCGTCGATCTCGTACCCCTGCGCGCGCAGGGCGGAAATGCTCTTCCAGATGGCCGCGCGCGTGATGCCGAGCTCGGCGCTGACGGCCTCGCCGGAGACGAAGTGTCCCTTTTCCCGCAGCAGCAGCGCCAAAACAGTCTCTTTTCCCATAGCGTCCTCCGTTACAAAATGTAACCGAAATTGTTACCCTTTTGAGGTTGACAGTCGGCGGCTTATCGCTTACGATTGACATAAAATATCAAGCGCTGCGTTTTTCGCAGCCGCCGTCTTAGGATTGTAGCACGCTTGCCGCCGCATGTAAACCAAAATCTCATGTTTTGGCTTACCCGGCGGTTTCTTGACGAATTCCTGATTTTTCCATTGCCGCGCTCCGCCCCGGCGTGTACAATAAGACGCTGACAAATTATGACAGGAGTTTCCCCGTGAGCTTTTCCGACCTTACGTTTCTTTTTTATTTTCTGCCGCTGTTTTTCGCGGTCTATTACATCCTGCCCTTTCGCTTCAAAAATGCTGCGCTCGTGCTGGGCAGCTTTGCCTTCTACTTCATCGGCGCGGGCGCGCGCGACACACTGCTGCTGTCCGGCGTGCTGCTTCTGCACTACGCCCTCGCCCGCGCAATGGTGGGGAAAGAAGTCCGCACGCGAAAAGCACTGCTGATCATCGCGCTGGCGGCGGACCTCTTTTGCCTTGTGTACTTCAAGTACGCTGCATTTATTCTGGAAAATCTGGGCAAACTGACGGGGACGGCGTTCTCCCTCGTTGAGCTTGCGCTGCCGCTCGGCGTCAGCTTCTACCTTTTCCAGAGCGCGGGGTACCTCATCGACGTCTATCGCGGCGAGGAGGCGGAGAAAAATCTCATCGACTACGCCGCCTTCACGATCGCGTTCCCCCAGCTCACGATGGGGCCGATCTTACGCTGCCGCGAATGGCGCGGCGCACTGAAGGAACGCACGATCACACGCGAGGACGTATTCTCCGGCTTTGAGCTCTTTGTTGTCGGTCTGTGCTTCAAGGTGCTGCTCGCCGACCAGCTCGCGCCGCTGTGGGCATCGCTCGAGCGCATCGGTTACGAATATTTGTCGACGCCGCTCGCATGGCTCGGCGCGGTGAGCTACAGCTTGCAGCTCTATTTCGACTTTTCCGGCTATTCGCTCATGGCGATTGGCCTCGGGCAGATGCTCGCGCTGCCTGTGCCGCGCAACTTTGACCTGCCCTACACCGCGCGCTCGGTGAGCGAGTTCTACCGCCGCTGGCACATCACGCTCGGCACATGGTTCCGCGACTATGTGTACATCCCGCTCGGCGGCAGCCGAAACGGCAATGCCCGCACGGTGCTCTCGCTCACGGTCGTGTGGTTTTTCACTGGCCTCTGGCACGGGGCGAGCTGGAATTTTGTCCTCTGGGGCGTGATGCTGCTTGGATTCATCCTGCTCGAAAAGTTCTGTATCGGCGATTTTCTCAAGGAGCATAAAGTGCTCTCGCACGTCTATCTCCTCTTCGTCATCCCGCAGACGTGGGTCATCTTCCGCATCACGCGCTTAAAGGATGTCGGCGCGTATTTTTCCCGCCTGTTCCCGCTGTTCGGCGCACACAGCGCCATCTCCGCGCAGGATGTGCTCAAGCTGCTCTCGTCCTACTGGTGGCTGCTGCTTCTCGCCGTCTTCTTCTGTCTGCCGCAGCCGCGCCGCTTTTATGAAAAGCACCGCGGCAGTTTACTCGTCCAGCTCCCGCTGTTTCTGCTCTTCTGGGTGTGCGTGTACTTCATCGCCACCTCGTCGGGCAACGCCTTCCTCTATTCCCGTTTCTAAGGAGACCTTTCATGTCCTCTCGTCCCTTTTTCCTGCTGCCGCTGTGCTTTGTCAGCGCGCTGGCGCTCAACGCTTACGCCGCGCTCGATCCCACCGGCGTGTATCAGGATTATCTTGAAAAACTGGATGCCGCGACGCCGCCCGTCGCGGCAATGGCCACAGCGGCCGCAGACGGGGTCTACCCGTGGAGCGAGCCCAAAGCGCCCGAACCTCCTCCCGTCCCAGACCCCGCTCCGCTTCCGGACCCGGAACCGGAGCCCGAACCGGAAGCGCCCGACTCCCCCTTCACCACGGTGGACGCGAGCTACTTTGACGACGCGCTGTTCATCGGCGACTCGCACACCGACGGCTTCAAGGACTATGCGGGCCTCAATAACGCCGACTACCTCTGCCACAACGGCCTGACGGTCTGGTCGGCGGTCGAAAAGGCGGAGTTCCCCGGCAAGCAGACGCTTGCGCAGGCGCTCTCCGGCAAGCACTACGGCAAAATTTACCTGATGCTCGGCATCAACGAGCTCGGCACCGGCACGGCGGAGAGCTGGGCCGCACAGTACAAGGTCCTGCTCGACGAAGTGCGCGAGCTCCAGCCTGACGCCATCATCTTTTTGCAGGCCATTTTCCACACGACGCAGGAAAAGTCCGACACGACGTTCTTTAAGAATTCGACCATCGACGCACGCAACGCTGAGCTCCAAAAGCTCGCCGACAACGAAACGGTCTTCTACATCGACTGCAATCCCGTCTTCGACGACTCTACCGGCGCGCTGACGCCGGAATACTCTGGCGACGGCGTCCACGTCAAGGCCGCGTACTATCCGATGTGGAGAGACTATCTCTTCCAGTTTGGCGTGGTGAAGTAACTTCAAAAAAGCGGCAAAGCCACTTTTTTGAGAAAGTCTCGCTGCGCTGTGCGCGAACGCCTGGGCAGCCGTTGGCGGCTCTGCCGCCTTACGGATGCCGCGTACCCCTTGCGGGTAAAACTCTGCGAGGCTCTTTACGTAAAAAGGAACCGCTCTTCGAGCGGTTCCTTTTTTGCATTGCTTCGTTTTATTCGTGCTTGACCTTATAGCCGCGGTTCAATCTCATTTCGAGCGCGTCGAGCTCTTCGTAGAGCTCAGGCGGCACCTTGCCGATCTTCTCGTAATACTCACGCGCGTCCTCGCACTCCTGGAGCCAGAGGTCGCGGTCGACCGAGAGCAGGCGGCGCATGTCGTACATCGACATTTCAAGCCCCTCCATGTCGATATCGTGGGTGTTGGGTTCGTAGCCGAGCGCGGTCTCCGCCGCGCCGATCTCATCGTCGGCGCGCGAGATGATCCATTGTAAAACACGCATATTGTCGCCAAAGCCGGGCCAGGCGAAGTTGCCGTCCTCGTCGGTGCGGAACCAGTTGACGTTGAAGATCTTCGGCGGCTTGGGGATCTTCTTGCCCATGTCGAGCCAGTGCTGCCAGTAGTCGCCCATGTGGTAGCCGCAGAACGGCAGCATCGCCATCGGGTCGCGGCGCACAACGCCGACGCGGCCCGTCGCCGCGGCGGTGGTCTCCGACGCCATGATCGAGCCGATAAACACGCCGTGCTGCCAGTTGAAGGACTGGTAGACCAGCGGCGCGGTCTTCGCGCGGCGGCCGCCGAAGACAATGGCGCTGATGGGCACACCCTCGGGATTGTCAAACTCGGGGCTCAGGCAGGGGCAGTTGCGCGCGGGCGCGGTGAAGCGGCTGTTGGGGTGCGCGGCCTTTTCGGGGCTCTGCGGCGTCCAGGGACGGCCGCGCCAGTCGATGGCGCGCGCGGGCGGCGTCTTGTTGAGTCCCTCCCACCAGACGGTGTTGTCGCTGAGGTCAAGCGCGACGTTCGTAAAGATCGTGTCCTTGTGCGTGGAAATGAGCGCGTTGGGGTTCGACTTCATGGATGTGCCGGGCGCGACGCCGAAAAAGCCGTTTTCGGGGTTCACGGCCCAGAGTCTGCCGTCCCTGCCGACGCGCAGCCACGCGATATCGTCGCCCACGCACCAGACGCGCCAGCCCCAGCGCTGCAGGCCCTCGGGCGGGATGAGCATGGCGAGGTTCGTCTTGCCGCAGGCGGAGGGAAAGGCGGCGGAGATGTACTTGATCTCGCCGCGCGGGTTCTGGATGCCGAGGATCAGCATGTGCTCGGCCATCCAGCCCTCCTGACGGCCGAGGTTCGAAGCGATGCGCAGCGCGAAGCACTTCTTGCCCTGAAGCACGTTTCCGCCATAGTTCGAGTTCATCGAGATGATCGTATTGTCCTGCGGGAAGTGGACGATGTACTTGTTGTCCTTGTCGAGGTTGCACTGGCAGTGCAAGCCCTTGATAAAGCCCGTATCATCGCCGAGCGCGTCGCACACGGCCTTGCCGATGCGGGTCATGATGTGCATGTTGAGCACGACGTAAATGGAGTCGGTCAGTTCAAAGCCGTATTTGGCGAACGGAGAGCCGATGATGGACATGGAGTACGGGATGATGTACATGGTGCGGCCCTTATAGGCGCCGTCGGCCAGAGCGTACATTCTTTCGTACATTTCCTTGGGCTCCACCCAGTGGTTCGTGGGGCCTGCGTCCTCTTCCTTTTCACAGCAGATGAACGTGCGGTCCTCCACGCGCGCCACGTCGTCGGGGTCGGTGCGGTGCAGGTAGCATCCCGGGAGCTTGTCCGGGTTGAGCTTGATGAGGATGCCCTCCTTGACGGCCTGCTCGCGCAGCGCGTCGAGCTGTTCCTCTTCCCCCGTGATCCAGACAATCTTGTCCGGCTTGGTGATGGCGGTCATTTCGTCGATCCACGACAAAACGGCCTTGTTGTTCGTCAAATTCGTCATTTGTTCTTTCCCTCGTAGCATGTTCACGGTGTAATGAAAAAGAAAAATTTTGCACCGCGTCTTGTGTGGTGTGCTGTGCCGCTTTGGGGCGGCAGGGAGCTAACCGATGCACAGGAAAAATGGCTGCTATTGAGTTTGACTCCTTTCTGCCGAAAATTGTAGCAGAATGTCTTATCAATAGCAACCATATGGTTTATCAATTTTTTGAATAGATGCTTCTGTGCTGTCACAGTAATGCAGCGATCTCGGCGGACAGTGCGGCGAATTCACTGAGCCCCAGCCGCTCGCCGCGGATGTTGGCCTCTAAACCGCAGGACGTGACCGCCTGCGTGACCTGCTCTTTTGTGAGCTGGCTGCCGAACGCCGTCATCAGGCTGTTGACAAGCGTCTTGCGCCGCAGGGCGAACGCGGCGTACACCACGCGGAAGAAGAACTTCTCGTCCTCGACCTCGACCGGAGGCTCCCTGCGCACGACGGCGCGCAGCACGGCGGACGTGACCTTCGGCTGCGGCTCGAAGCACTCGCGCGGCACGGCGAACAACAGCTCCGGCTCGGTGTAATACTGCATGAAGACGGAGAACGCGCCGTAGGCGCTCGTGCCCGGCGCGGCGCAGAGGCGCTCGGCGACCTCCTTCTGCACGAGCACTGTGATGCTCTCGAAGCACTTCGACTCGATGAGTGCGGTGATGGCGGGCGTCGTGATGTTGTAGGGCAGGTTTGCACACACGATGGGCGTGAGGCCTGCGAATTTTTCACGCACAAGCGCAGGGATATCGGTTTTCAAAATATCGGCGGACACGACCTCGAAGTTGTCAAAGCGCGCCATGGTCTCGTCCAGGATCGGCAGCAGCGTCTTGTCAAGCTCCACGGCCACCACCTTGCCCGCGCGCTCGCAGAGCTCGTGGCTCAGTGCGCCGATGCCGGGGCCGATCTCGAGCACGCCGTTCTGCTCGTTTGCGCGCGAGCTCTCGGCGATCTCATAGGGGATGGCGGGGTCGATCAAAAAATTCTGCCCCATGGACTTGGAAAAATGAAAACCGTGGCGCTTTAAGAGCGCCTCGATGGCAGCTTTGTCATTGCGTTCCATAGCGTGGTTCCTTTCTGCGCGCTGGGCGTAAAAAATTGTAAAATGATTCTACCATATTTTGAGCAAAAGAGTAGTAAAAATTTTTCCCGTGTGATAAAATGCAGAAATCTCAGGAAAAGAGGGAGACTTTCATGGAGCTCACACCGCAAATTCTGATCGTTGTTCTGCCGCTCATCTTTCTTGGCGGCTTTGTCGACTCCGTCGCCGGCGGCGGCGGACTCATCACGCTTCCCGCCTATCTGATGGCCGGTATCCCCGCGCATCTTGCAATGGGGACGAACAAGGTCGTCAACGGCACCGGTACGGCGCTCGCCTCGTTCAAATACTTTCGCGGCGGCAAGGTCCTGCTGCGTCCCGCCATTGTCTCGGGGATCGGCGCGCTGCTCGGCGCGGCCATCGGCACAAAGATCGCTCTGCTCATCAACGAGGACATTCTGAAGATCATGATGCTCGTCGCGCTGCCCTGCGCGGCGATCCTGCTGATGCTCAAAAAGGACTTTGGCAAGGAAAATGACGCACCCGCGCGCGAGTACACGCCGCAGCAGGAGCTGACGCGCGCCGCGCTCATCGGTTTGGGTCTTGGCTGCTATGACGGGCTCATCGGCCCGGGCACGGGCACGTTTATGATCATGGCGTTTACGATGGCACTTTCGATGGACCTCCTCACGGCGTCGGGCTGCGCGAAGATCGCAAACCTCTGCTCCAACGTCGCCTCGGCGGTGCTGTTCATCTTCAGCGGCAAGGTCTGGTGGCTGCTGGCGCTCCCCGCGGCGGCCTGCAATATGCTGGGCGCCTACTGCGGCGCGCGCTACGCCATGAAGGGTGGCAGCAAGCGCGTGCGCGGCATGATCTTTGTCGTGCTGGGGCTTCTCTTCATCAAGATGGGCTATGAGCTGCTGTTCTGAAAAGACGAATTCTATATAAAAAAGCGGACAGTCAAGGCTGTCCGCTTTTTTCAGTTCTTCAGGCTGTGCAGCGGCGCGGGAATTCTGCCGCCGCGCGCAATGAACTCCGCGCTCGAATAAGGGTGGACCGCCTGCACCGGTGCCGAGCCGAGAAGTCCGCCGAACTCCACCGTGTCGCCCACCTTACAGCCAGGCGCAGGGATGACGCGCACCGCAGTCGTCTTCGTGTTGATCATGCCGATGGCCGCCTCATCGGCGATGATGGCAGCAATGGTCTCTGCGCTCGTGTCGCCCGGAAGCGCGATCATGTCAAGTCCTACGGAGCACACGCAGGTCATCGCCTCCAGCTTGTCGAGCGTCAGCGCGCCGGACGATGCCGCGGCGATCATGCCCTCGTCCTCGCTGACGGGGATAAATGCGCCGGATAAGCCGCCCACCGAGGAGGACGCCATCACGCCGCCTTTTTTCACCGCGTCGTTGAGCAGGGCGAGCGCGGCGGTCGTACCGTGCGTGCCGCAGACCTCAAGCCCCATTTCCTCCAGAATGCGGGCCACGCTGTCGCCGACGGCGGGCGTGGGCGCAAGGGAAAGATCGACAATGCCAAACGGCGTATCGAGCCTGCGGCTCGCCTCCTGCGCGACGAGCTGACCCATGCGTGTGATGCGGAACGCCGTTTTCTTCACGGTCTCCGCCACCACGTCGAACGGCTGGCCCTTGACGCTTTGCAGCGCGTGATACACAACGCCCGGCCCGGAAACGCCGACGTTGATCACTTTCTCCGGCTCGCCCACGCCGTGGAACGCGCCCGCCATGAAGGGGTTATCCTCTACCGCATTGCAGAAGATCACAAGCTTGGCGCAGCCAAAGCCGCCCTGCTTTTCCGTGAGCGCCGCCGTCTTTTTCACCGTCTGCCCCATCAGGGCGACAGCATCCATGTTGATTCCCGCCTTGGACGAGCCGACGTTGACTGATGAGCACACAAGATCCGTACAGGCTAGCGCCTCGGGGATCGCAGCGATCAGCTTCCGGTCGGCGTCCGTCATGCCCTTTTGCACAAGCGCCGAAAAACCGCCAATAAAGTTAACACCGACATTTTTGGCCGCGCGGTCAAGCGCCTTGGCAAACGGGACATAGTCTTCCGTCTCCGACGCGGCGGCGACCAGCGCGATGGGTGTGACGGAAACCCGCTTATTGACGATGGGAATGCCGAATTCCCGCTCGATCTCTTCTCCCGTTGCGACCAGGCGCTCTGCATAGCGGCTGATCTTGTCGTAGATCTTTTCACACGCACGCTCTGCGCTTCTGTCCGCGCAGGAGAGGAGCGAGATGCCCATCGTGATCGTGCGGATATCCAGATGCTGCTGGTCGATCATACGGATCGTTTCCAGAATATCATTGCGGCTTAGCATGATTCTTTCCCTCCCCGCTCAGATCTTGTGCATCGCGTTGAAGATGTCCTCCCGCTGCATGCGGATCGCAATGTCCATCTCCGCGCCGAGGGCGCTCAGCTTTTCCGTCAGTTCCGTAAAAGAGAGGGAACAATTTTCGAGATCCGCCAGCATGACCATGGTGAAATTTTCCTGCAAAATCGTCTGGCTGATATCCAGAACGTTCACGTTCCACTTTGCCAGCAGCGAGCTGACGCCCGCGATAATACCGACCTGATCTTTTCCCAGTACCGTGATAATGGCTTTCATCCTGTGTTCTCCTTTCGGTTTCTTCCGGTAATTGTATCATGTCACTGCAATAAAGTAAATGTTCCGGATGCGCAACATACGCATCCGGAACATACATTTATCGTACTATTCGACAAACCGCCCCGCTCAGTCGAGGAAGTAGACCGTCGAGTTCTTCTGGCGGCCGAATTGCTTGCACTCCTGATAGGAATTCATATAGAGGTCGATCGCCGCGCCGCGCACGCCGGTGTCCTCAGCCACAGCGTTGCCGTAGGTGTAGCCCGACGAGCCGACGATGAACATCTCGGTACCGAGGGGAATGACCTTCTTATCCACTGCGACGGTGCCGACGTGGACCGTTGTGCCCGTGGCCGTTCTGGTGCCCACGCCGCCGTAGCCCGCGGTATAGGCCGTGCAGGTGACCTTCATCGAGCCGGAGAAGTGGACGGAATCGCCGGACTTCATCAGAAGATAGCCGCTGCCGTCGCTCTCGGTGACAACGGACTTGACCGTGTCGCCGCTCTGCGCCTTGTCGACGAGCGTGCCGGTGTAGGTGATCTCCGCGACGGAGGTGTCGTTCTTCTCCTCCACCGCCTGGCGGGAGACGAACTGGCCGTCGGCGTACACAACCTCGTAAACGATGTCGCGCGTGCCGTCGATGCCCTGCTGGACGACCCGCGTCTCGCCCTTGGGGATGCGGTACGATGTGGAGGTCAGCGTGGTGTGGGGAGCCGCCACGGTGGCGGTCTCATAGTAGGTGAAGTCAGAGGCAACGGTGATCTCGACCTCTTCCTCCGTGACGTCGACCAGCACCATCTCAAGCGGGCTGACCGAGATCTGCAAACGGCGCAGCAGCTCGCTGACGCGCTCGCCGTTTCTCGTGGTGGCGTATTCGATGTCGTCGCCGTGCGTCACCGTCACCTTTTCACCGGCAGGAAGTGTGACTTCCGCGTCACCGCTCTGCGCGCCTGTGACAATGACGCGCTCCTTCGGGATGTCCGTTGTGCCGTCGAGCACGCTGACCGTATCGCCGTCGGCGATGAGGTACAGCGCGTCCGCGCGCAGCTCGGGCGAACTGTTCAGCAGCATCACAGCCGCGAAGAGCAGAAAGAACATCGCTCTGCGGCAGCGCTGGGCTGTGAACAAATTTTTCAAAAACTTCTGCATGGGATACTCCTTTTTTCGCGGCGTGAGCCGCCGCAGCTTCGCGCAGCTGAGGAAGTGCGCTGCGTCCGGAAAAGATTACAAAATGTAACTTTTCCAAAACTTGCTGGCAGTATACCGCCTGAAAAAGAATTTGTCAAGTTTCCGCCGTTTGTTCGCCAAATGTTCTGTATTTTATAAAATTTTCGATATTTTTCTTATTTTCATCTTCTAAAAGTTGCGATTCAAGTCATCGAATTCGTGATTTTTTCGATTTATGTAAACCATCGTCATCCCTCTCCCCCGCCTCGCCGCCATCTCGGCGTCGAAGAGGCGGCGCACCTGCCGACGCTCTTTGTCCCGTCCGAGCGGGCAAAAAACTCTTGGGAGCAGGCCGGGTGTGTCCCGCTCCCGCCCCGCAAGGCGGCAAAAACGCGGAAAGCCCTGCAAACACTGGCTTTTTTGCTTCTCCGCCGCACGCTCTATCCCCTCGGACAGCAAAGGAACGCCCCCTGCGCCCTTTCCGGGCGCAGGGGACGAAAAGCCGCCTCAACAGCGTGTCGCGATGCCAAAATATGCAAGTTTGACTTTTCGAAAATTCATTTATTGAAATTCATTTATGTCAACCTGATTTTTTGATTTTTGTTGGCAAAGGTCACAAAAATCGCGCTTCTTTTTCGCTTTTCCCGTCAAATGGGCGATCGCAGTGGAAGTTACATTTCATCCTTTTTTTCGTCCGTTTCCCCGTGAAAATGAAGGTAAACGGACGCCGCGGCGTCTTTCGGCAGCACACGTTCAAGGGCGAAAATGTCCGCCTCCCGAATCGCCTTAACGCTCTTGAACGTCTTGAGCAGCGCCTGAGCGCGCACCTTGCCGACGCCCGGAATCCCGTCGAGCGCCGAGCGGGTCGAGGACCGCGAATGGCTCTCGTGGTGGAACGTGATGGCAAAGCGGTGCGTTTCCTCCTGGATCTGTCCGATCAGGGCGAAGACGTTCGGCGCGGCGTGCAGGTCGATCTCGCGGCCCTGCGCGGTGACGAGCGCGCGCGTGCGGTGGCGGTCGTCCTTGACCATGCCGAAGATTGGCACACGCACATGCATCTGCGCGCACACGCGTTCAGCAACACCCGCGTGCGTGATGCCGCCGTCGATGAGCATGACGTCCGGCAGGGGGCTGAACTTCTCATCGCCGTCCAGATAGCGCTGGATGCGGCGCGTGAGCACCTCCTCCATGGACGCATAGTCGTCCGGGTGGGCCGACAGGCTCTTGATCTTGAATCTCCGGTAGGCACTCTTCTTGGGCTTTGCGCCCTCGTAGACGACCATCGACGCGACGATATCGCTCGCGCCGGTGTTCGAGATATCGTAGGACTCCATGCGCCCGGGTGGCTCAGGGAGTGAGAGCATCCCCGCAAGCTGCGTCAGCGTGCGGTTCTCGCGCTCCTGCGCGGTCGTCACGCGCTCGACGTCCTCGCGCGCGTTGCGCTGCGCCATGGCAAGGAGTTCCGCCTTCTCGCCCCGCTGGGGGACGTGGAGCGTCACCTTGCGGCCCGCGCGCTCGGTCAGGATCTGTGCGAGCTCGTCCGCGCCCTCGATCTCGCAGGGCAGCAGAATTTCGCGCGGCAGCACACTCTTGTTGAGGTAATACTGCGGCAGCAATGCAGACAAGATCATCTGCTCGCTCTCGTCCTGCGGCGCGGCGAAGAGGTTCAAGTCTCGACCCGTCACGCTGCCGTCCTCGATGTGCAGCACAGCGCTGCCGCATTTGAGCGCGCCGCGGTAAACTCCCCAGATATCGGTGTCGGCGCAGATGCCGGCGATGACCTTCTGCCGCTTGCCCAGCACCTCGATGGCGCGGATGCGGTCGCGCAGCGCCGCCGCCTGCTCAAAGTGCAGATCTGCGGCCTCCTGCTCCATCTCCTCGCGCAGCGCGCGCGTTAAGCGGCGGTAGTGGCCGTTCAGCAGCTCTTCGGCCTGCCCGATGCGGCGCATGTACTCGTCCTCATCCGGCGTGCCGCGGCAGAACGCGTCGCAGCGCCCCATGTGATGGTTGAGGCAGGGCCGCTCCTTTCCAATGTCGCGCGGGAATTTGCGACTGCACGTCGGCAGGCGGAATGCCGCGCAGATTGCGTCGATGGCCGCGCGCGTCTCGTTTCGTCCGCCAAACGGGCCAAAGTAGAGCGCGTTGTCGTCCGCAGGCTTAGAGGCCATCGTAAAACGCGGATAGTGCTCCGTGCCGAGGCGCACAAAGGGATAGCCCTTGTCATCCTTTAATAAGATATTGTAGCGCGGCATGTGCTGCTTGATGAGCGAGTTTTCCAAAATCAGCGCCTCGAACTCGGTCGAGACAAAGATCGTGTCAAAGTGGTCGACCTGCGAGACCATGCGGCGCGTCTTCTCATTGTGGGAGGAATTCTCCTGAAAATACTGGCTGACGCGGTTTTTGAGCTTTTTCGCCTTGCCAACGTAAATGACGCAGCCGGTCTTGTCCATCATCAGATAGACTCCCGGCGCGAGCGGCAGGTCGTTCGCCTTGTCCAAAAGCTCCTGCTTTGTCACGGGACATTCCCTCCTTTCTTTTCATCTCTACATTATAATATATAATAGTATATCCGGTCGAATGGTGCCGGTAAAATGGAAAAAGGCGGCTTCCTGTGGAAGCCGCCTTTCCTGGTTGTTTCTTATTCGCCGAAATTGTTGGAAACCAGCTCGCACAGAGCGGTCACGGCTTCCTTTTCGTCCGCGCCGTCGGCCAGCAGCGTGATGGTCGTGCCCTTGACGATCCCGAGGGACAGCACGCCCAGCAAGCTCTTGGCGTTCACGCGACGCTCATCCTTCTCCAGCCAGATGCCGCTCTTGAACTCGTTGGCCTTCTGAATGAAGAACGTGGCAGGACGAGCATGCAGGCCTACTTCATTGTTGATCGTAACATTCTGAGTATACATCGTTACTACTCCCTCTCCAAAAAAATCTTTCGGACTTTATCGTATCATATACCATCGGGGGCCGATTCGTCAATGCCATTTCGCGCGAAATAGCGCGGATTTGGCAATAAACACAGACAAAGCGCTTCCCCGGGCAGGCATTTATTTCAACTCGACCACAGTGACGCCCGACTCGCCCTCGCCATAGTTGCCAAGGCGGAAGCTCTTGACGGCTTTGTTGCGCCGGAGGCTCGCGTGCACCGCCTTGCGCAGCGCGCCCGTGCCCTTGCCGTGGATGATCGTCACGGTCTCGAGATGCGCCATGACGGCAGCGTCAATGTAGTTGTCGAGCACGCTTTCGGCCTCCAGCGTCTCCATGCCGCGGATGTCGAGCTCGCGCGCAGCGGACGCCGTGCGCAGAATGCGCTGCGAGGGGGCAAACTGCGGCTGCTTTTTGGCCGTGGCCGCGCGCTCCGCCGCCTCGATGAGGCGGACCTCGTCGGCTTTGACCTTCATCTGCAAAACGCCTGCCTTGAGCGTCAGCGTACCGTCCTTGACAGCTGTGACCTCGGCCTGACGGCGCGTACCGGGGATCTCGACCAGATCGCCGACCTGAATCGGGCGCGAGGGCTTGGGGATGGGCTCCGCGCTCTCGTCGCGCACGCCCGCAGCGTCGCGCGCCTGCTTGATGTTGTGCATGATCTCGGCGCGCTGGGCGTTCATCTGCTGGGCATCGAGCTTTTTCTGCTGCTTGCGCAGCGCGTCGAGCTCGCGGAACGTGTCGTCCGCGACGGACTTGGCCTCAGCCAAAAGGCGCTTGGCCTCGGCTTCGCCGCGACTTCTCGCGTTCTCCTTTGCGCGCTCCATCTGCGTGCGGAATTCGCGCGCCTTGCGCGCGTCCTCCTCGCGCTGGGCGTAAAGACGGTCGACCTCGGCTTTTTCTTTCTCTAACTGCTGCCTCTTCTGCTCCAGCTGCGTCAGCACGTCTTCAAAGCGGATGCTCTCGCTGTCCATCTGCGCCTTGGCTTTTTCAATGACGGCCTCGGAAAGCCCCAGCCGCTTCGAGATCGCAAAGGCATTCGACTTGCCAGGGATGCCGATGAGCAGCTTGTAGGTCGGGCAGAGCGTTTCCACGTCGAACTCGCAGCTCGCGTTCTCCACGCCCGCGGTCGTCATGGCGAAGGTCTTGAGCTCGGCGTAGTGCGTCGTCGCAGCGATCTTCGCACCCTGTGAACGCGCCTGCTCGATGACGGCGATGGCCAGTGCCGCACCCTCAACGGGGTCGGTGCCCGCGCCCAGCTCATCGAAGAGGATCAGGCAGTGCTCGTCCGCCTCGTCCAAGATCTGCACGATGTTTTTCATATGCGCCGAGAAGGTCGACAAACTCTGCTCGATACTCTGCTCGTCGCCGATGTCGGCCAACACCGAGGAAAAGATGCTCACGGCGCTGCGGTCGTCGCAGGGGATATGCAGGCCGCACTGCGTCATCAGGCAGAGGAGGCCGAGCGTCTTTAAGCTCACGGTCTTGCCGCCGGTGTTCGGGCCTGTAATGACAAGCGTATCGAAGCTGCGGCCGAGCTCAATGTCGATGGGCACGGCCTTCGCGGGGTCGAGCAGCGGGTGGCGCGCATGGCGCAGATACACGCTGCCGTCCTTTTTGAGCTCGGGGCGCATGGCATTCATGCGGTAGCTCAGCTCGCCGCGCGCGAAAATGAGGTCGAGGTGGACGAGAATGTCATAATCCCACAGAATGTCGCGGCTGAAGCTCGCCGCCTCGCCCGAGAGGGCGTAGAGGATGCGGTCGATCTCCTTCTCCTCTTTCGCTTCGAGCTCCTTGAGCTCGTTGTTGGCCTGCACCACGCCCATCGGCTCGACGAAGATCGTCGCGCCGCTCGAGGACGTGTCGTGCACGAGGCCCGGCAGCTCGCCGCGGCACTCGGCCTTCACCGGCACGACGAAGCGCCCGCCGCGCTGCGTGATCAGCGCGTCCTGCAAAACGTTCCGGTAGCTCGGGGACGAAATGATGCGCTGCAGGATCTGGCGGCCCTTGGCCGCCGCCGCGCGCTTGTGGCGGCGAATTTCCGCGAGCTCGGGCGAGGCCGCGTCGGCGATCTCGTTTTCGTCGAGGATCGCGGTCGTGATCTTCTCCTCCAGAAAGCGGTTCGGGTGCAGGGAGAGGAAGAGCTTGTCGATGACCGTCCCCTCCTCGTCCTCCTTATAATAATCCTGCACGCGGCGCACATTCGTGAGAAGCCCCGCGATGTCGAGAAGCTCCCGCGTGTTGAGCATGCCTCCGCGCTCGGCGCGGGAGAGCGCTTCGCCCACGTCGCGCACGCCGCCAAAGGCAGGGCTGCCGCGCAGCATGATCATCTTGCGCGCCGCGTCCGTCTCGTCGAGCAGGCGGTTGACCTCGCCGAAATCATCCGATGGCGTCAGCCGTCGCGCCCGCGCCTTGGCCTCCGCGCTCACCGCGTGATGCTCGAGCATCTCCAATAGCCGCGGCAGTTCCAGCACGCGGATGGATTTTTCAAACAGTTCACTCATAGTTTTCTCCGAAATTTTGATTTCGATTCGTATTTCTTTCGACAGATATTTCGTTTAGTTGTCAATTTTCATGCTTTTGTAGAAGTCCAGCGTTTTGAATCGCCGGTCAAGCTGCACCTGCGCAAACACCTCGCAAGCCGCGGCAAAGCGCTTTTCCGTCTCGCCCGAGAGGGAGAACGACAGCATCCGCTTCGGCTCGGAAAACAGCACATGGCGCATCGCCGCGAACGAGCCCGCGTCCAGCGGCAGAAGGCCGCCCCCGCCGTGGCCCGCGCACTCCCTGCACAGCAGCACGCCCTGTTGCGCGTCAAACACCGGCTCTTTCGGGTTGTGCGTGCCGCAGACGGCGCAGCCGTCGAGCAGCGGCTCGTAGCCCGAAAGAGCGAGTAACTTGAGCTCAAACGCCGCCTTGACGATGCTCTGCGGTTTTTGCAGCGTGTCGAGCGCATAGAGCGAGTTGAGCAGCAGCGATAAGATCTCCGGCACGGGCTCGTCCTCCGCCGTGACGCACTCGGTCATCTCGGCAAAATACGACGCGAGCGACAGTAGCTCAATGTCCTGCCGGATACCGTCGAACAGCGAGATCGTCGACGCCTCGTCGAGGTAGTACCAGTTCCCGCGCTGATAGAGTATGAGCTCGGAAAAGGCCAGAAGCTCACTGCCCGCGGCGATGCGGCTTCCCTTGCGCCGCGCCCCGCGCGCCACGACCGCGATCCGCCCGAGCGAGTCGGTCAGAATATTCAATATGTAGTCGGCCTCCTTCGTCGCCGTCGCGCGAAGGACGATGCCTTTGGTCACGAGTTTTTCTGACATAAAACTCCTCTAAATTGTTTTACAACAAGGGGTGTAAAGGGTGGTTGCCTTGCAGGCGGGATGCGTTTTTCCGCGCAGAGCGCGGAGGGGGAATGCAGCGCGTAGGCGCTGCTGCCAGTCAAAGGGGGTATTCTCTTTCCAAAGAGAACACCCCCTTTGGAACCCCCAGAGAAAGACGAGGAGAGCCCCCCTCGACCCCGCACATTGGCAGTCTGTAGCTCGAAGAGCTGCGCAGCCTGCGGAATCAGGTGCGGTGTACATGGCTTCGCCA
>OOBV01000312.1_pt1 | contig 48716 bp, 55 predicted proteins | sample 1671731 | NCBI WGS metagenome assembly OOBV01 (sample SAMN06348186, study PRJEB24527) | human gut metagenome | biome: human gut; feature: ankylosing spondylitis patient; material: feces | host: Homo sapiens | place: China | collected 2015-10
CCATCGACCTGCGGAAGTACCCAAGAGGCCGAAGGGGCTCCCCTGCTAAGGGAGTAGGGCGTGTAAAAAGCGCCGCGGAGGTTCAAATCCTCTCTTCCGCGCCAAGCAAAGCAAGAGAAAACATTGCGTTTTCCCTTGCTTTTTCTTTTATATCGTCTTGTTTTGCTAAGAAAAGTTCAATTCTTGCATTTCAGAAAATGCCTTTACCCCTAAGTTTACCCCAATTGGATTTTTTACCCCTAAAAACTGCGGAAAGAAGCTCCACCGGCTGGCTGACTGGTGGAGCTTTCTTTTATGCCTTTTTCAGCTTTTCATAATATGACTGCGTTCTTGCTGCGGTGTCCTTCATCATCTGTTCTGATGTGTGGGCGTAGACGTTCAATGTGAAACTTGCGGTAGCGTGTCCCATGAAGTCCTGCACGCTTTTAATGTCCGCGCCGCTGGCGATCATCACCGTGGCTGCGGTGTGGCGCAGATCATGCACACGCGCGTCCGGGCGTCCGATACTGGCAGCGATCTTCTTAAAGTACTTGTAAAATGTATGAATGGCGAGATGCGTTCCGAGTTCATCCGTAAAAACGAGATTGTCGTCGTTGCTCCATAGCTTACCGCCTTTGAGCTTGTTTTGCGCCTGCCGACGCTTTTCATCCCGGAGATATTCAAAGCAGAGCGGGGGCGGCTCGATCGTGCGCGGCTTGCCGCTCTTGGTGGTGCCGGCAATGTAGTAAGCGCCGTTCTTTTTCTTCTCACGCTGTAGCTGCTGACTGACGGTGATACGCCCTTTTTCAAAGTCGACCTGTGACCACGGGAGACCGAGCAATTCTCCCTCACGAAGACCGGCAAGTAGACAGACGGCAAGCGCGTTTCGATAAGGACTGTCCTCGATTGCTTCAAGGAACTTCGGAATGTCCTCATCACGCAGCGGCGCTATTTCGCGCTGTACCACCTTCGGCTGCTCTGCGGCGTCACAGGGGTTACTTACAATGATTCCCTGTTTCAATGCAACAGAGAGGGCTTTATGCAGTACGGCAGCGCAGTTCTTGACGGTCTTTCCGCTCAGCCCCTTCTTGGTCATGGCGTTATAAACCTTCTGGACGTGCGCGCCGCGCAGAGCTTGCAGCTGGATGGCGCCGATCTGTGGCTTGATGTAATTCTTGATACAGGCCTGATAGTGAAGGTATGTTGTCGGCTTGATCTTATTGGCGGCAAAGGTATCGAGCCATTCATCAAGCCATTGTGCGACTGTCGTCTTTTGTGGTGTCAGATATGTACCACGGTCAATTTCACGGAGAATGGCCGTCATCTGCTTACGAACGGCGGCTTGCGTGTCTCCGTAAATGCTGCGGCGGATCGGCTTTCCTGTGCCCGGGTCATTGCCGACGGTCACGCGCGCTTCCCATCGACCGTCAGGCCGCTGCCGGATGCTGCCCGCGCCCTGTGCAGCGCGGCTGTTCTTCTTTCGCGGCATATTATTTCCTCCTTGTAATTGCCGCTCCTGTCATGTAAAATAACAGTGCGGTTTTGATTCTGTGGTAAGGGTTTGAACTGCATATACCGTCCTCGGTGTTGGTAGCGCCGGGGGCGGTTTTTTATTGTCCTGTGACATGGTCGATAAGAATTTCATCGTATTTGACTGTATAGCCGTCGATAATGTCACGGAGCAAATCATCAACAATTTTCTTGCATACAGCTTCAACCTCTACGTCGTACACTTTATGGCTTTTTCCAACGTCAAAGGGGAACTTTTTTCCTGAGTTGGTGAAGCTGTTTTTTTGTTTGAGCGCGACAATTAAATCAGGTAGAGAGGGGTGAGAAATAAGATAGCTTATGAAATCTTGAAGATCGCGTTCCCCGATATACTGCTCGGTGTGAAGCGTTGTTATTGCCTGCTCCCATAATCCTGTATAGGCTCCGACAGCTTGCAGCGTTTCGTTTCTTGACGGAATATCAGATCGGCCTGTCAGATAATCAAGTGAAACATTGAAACAGTCAGCCAGAGCCTGAGCGTATTCAAGTTTAGGCATCGTTTCCCCGCGTTTATATGCTCCTACGGCCGCCGTCGATATGCCAAGTTTTGAGGCAATCACTGAAATAGTAATTTCTTTGTGTTGATCCATTAGATCGCGCAGCCTTGACGGAAATATAGCTGCATATTTTGCTATATCAACTTTGCTTGTGTATGCCACGCAAATAACACCTCCCGCAATAATGTTAGCATTATGGTCAAATTGACTTTTCAAATAACTTTAATTTTGTTATGATGACGACAGAAACTTTGATTGCCATATGACGATGATGACAATCAAAGTATATCACAATGCAGAAGATTGTCAAGGGAGGTGCGAAAAAATGAAAGCAAATTGCGAGATCCGCAACGAGTGCAGAAAGCACGGAATTAAACTATGGGAACTTGCAGCGTGGATCGGTATTAGCGAGGCTACTATGACCCGCAAACTCAGGCAAGAACTCCCCAGCGAACAGCGTGACCATATCCTCAATATGCTCTACAAGCTCGCGGAGCACAAGGCGGAGCAGGAGGCGGAATATCGGGCAAAGAAGGAGGAATGCAGCGGTGGGGACTATTGATAGAGTAACCTTGTCGGTTGCAGAAACCGCCGCCGCGCTCGGCGTTTCTCGCCCAACTGTATATACGCTGCTCCACAAGCGCGGCTTTCCTGCCTTTAAGGTCGGAGGGCGGACGCTTGTTTCCGCCGAAGGGTTGCGGGAGTGGGTTGCTTCACAGGCTGGAGGAGGTGAACAGCATGGCGAACAGTAAAAAAGCCCGCCCTGACGGTGGAGCGTCAGGACGAGCGCCGGGATGCGACACAGCAGGCCAGCAGTCCCATGAGAAGTATAACACGCGGCAGAAGCAAAAGACAAGCATATTTGACATGCTCCCCGTCGGAGCAGAATGCGCAATCAGCCGCCGCACACTGGTAGCCCTGACCGGCCTATCGGACAGGCAGCTACGTTACAAGATATCGCAAGAGCGCAAAGCGGGCGCGCTCATCCTATCGACGACAGAGGGCGGCGGAGGGTACTATCGCGCAGCCAGTGCCGACGAGCTGTGGCGCTATGTGCGGTCAATGCGCAGTCGAAGCCGTGAGACTTTGGCTGTGATCCGTGCGGCAGCGCAAGCCGTGGAGCAGATCGGAGGGTAATCTATGGCGCAGCGAAAAAAGCAGCGGCCAGGCGTGATGCTTTATTTTGAACTCATTCCTTCACTCGCGCGCCTTACCGATGCGCAGCGCGGGCGGCTACTATATGCCGCTTTACTCTATGCGCAGGATGGCACATCGCCGCAAATAGATGATGACCCCGTATTGTCTGCCTTATGGCCGCTGGTGCAAAGCCGAGCGGATGCAGACGGAATCAAATATGACAAGATATGCAAAGCGGCACAATTACGCCGGAGATATGGCATCTATAAGCAGGCTCAAGAGCGAGAGAATAGAGACGTGTTACCGTTTGATGAGTGGTTGGAGCGTGTTGACGATTGTTGACTTGTGACAACGTGCGTTGCAATCTGCGACTACCTCATCTACATCTACAACGTCAACTATACCTACAACAACATCGTCAACGGACAACAAAACGATTGCCACGGGCGGCCTGTAAAGTATGAGGAGGAGGTGAAATGCTCGCTTGACGACCGATGACACCAAAGCATGGCTGCGCCGCTATGCTGACTTGCTGCGGGAGGTCAAGCTATTGCGCGCCCGCGCTGATGCTATCCGCTCTCGTGCAGCGTCTCCGCCGACATCTGCGCTCGACGGTATGCCGCGCAGCCCCGGTTTTGAGGGCGACAAACTCGGCGGTGTCGTCGGCACAGCCGATGTCATTGAGCGGCAAGTGGCGGAAAAAGAGGCGCAGGCAGCGGAAGCGTATCGAGAAATCGACGCTACAATACAGCAAATTAGCGGCAAGCATGCCACCGAACGAAAATTCATCTTGCAGTGCCGATACCTCGACCGGATGGACTGGCCGGATGTGATTTTTCTGCTTTTCGGGGATAAGGATGACTTTGGCGACCGAGAGGACAGTTTTACCCGCAGAACATACAACATCCACAAGGAGGCCTTGCAAGATATCGGGACAATTCTTGACAAAAACAAAGGAGGAAAAGAAGATGAACAATAAAACCCGCGCCGAGCGCATGTCAGCGCTGTTCCACACTATTGACGAGCTTTCGACGGAGGCCCGCCGGATCTCGCAGCGTGCAGCGGAAATCGCCGAAGAACTGCATCATATCGAATTTACCATCGCGCATCTCGAAGACGAGGAGGGCGGCAATGAATAACCATATTTTCGACCGAGTCGAAACGCTCGCAGGCGATTTTGCCGCTACACTTGCGGCAATCCATAAAGCAAACAAAGAACAGGGTGAAATCATCACTGCGGCACGCGCTCGCATTGACGCAGATAAGATGCGCGTAGAAGCCCGCCGCACGGAACTGCGAGCCGCCGTCAAGGATAATGGCCGCAGCGTAACCGTGCGCAGCCTTGCGCAAACAGAACTTGACGGACTAAGTGAAACCGAATTCAAACCGACAGCAGCCGAGCAGGCCGCTTTTGGTGATGCAACAGCACGCGCTGAGCAGGCTATCGCAGATCTGCGCCGGACGCGTGACGAGCTGCGTACTGCCCTCGCCGCTGCATCCGCTGAGCTTAAGGGTATCCGCGCAGATACAATCGCCAAAACGGATATCGAGGTCTGCGCCCGATGGATTGAGGGCGATGTCAACAGTTTCAACAATCTGTGATTGGAGGCAATGAACTATGAAAAAGGAAAACAAAAGATCCCGCTCGCCGCAGTTGGTGCTTTTCTCCGCCGCTGACACGCTTAAGCAAGCCGCCGTAGACCTTGACACCGCACTTGACGTTGTCCGATTCAGTGTGCGCGAGGCGAGCTGCAATGCCAAAGAGCGCGCAGAGCGGGAAAAGACTCTGTCGGCGGAGGCTGATAAGCATTTCAGCGATGATGACCTTCGCAAATTTTTCGTTGGTGCCGTCGTCAATGCTCGAAACGGTTTTGACCTCGACGCCGAGGCAGCGGAGGGCACGGAAGCGGTGGCGCGCTGCGCACATGAAGAGATTGACCGCATCCGTCGCATGTGCCAAGAGTCAAATGCAGCGGCGGACGCTGCGGAAAAAGAGCTCGCAGAGCTTGAATTTGAACTTGCAGAGTTTAGAGCCCCAAAGGACTATGAGCTCGCCCTCGACGCGGTCATGCCGAATGACGTTTCCAAGCGCGTTGTCAAGGCATTCGGCCTGTCTGATTGCAACATTACGACGGTCGGCGATGCGGTCGCGGCAATCTCCGAGCGCGCTGCAAGCGATGCGACACTCCGTGCTTATCAGTGGATCGGCGACATGATGAGCAAATGTTAACCGAAAAGCAGCAACGCTTTGCGGACTTTTATTGTGCCGAGCCGAACGCGACGAAGGCAGCAGAAGCGGCGGGATATTCACCTCGGACAGCATACTCGCAGGGGCAACGCCTGTTGAAAAATGCCGAAATCAAAAAATACATTCGCGATCAGCTTGAGGCCGCGGCGGATGAACGCATCTTGAGCGTTACGCGCGCCCGTGCAGCACTGTCAGATATCGCCATGTCACCAAGCGTCAAAGATGGTATCCGCGTCCGAGCGTTGGCTACGCTCATCAAGGTAGCTGGAACAAATGCTCCCATGCCACCCGCAAAGATGACAGAGCCGACGACAGCAGTGTCCGCCGAAGAAGATGCGATAGAGCCGGCAGAGGCCGAGGGCTTTGTCAAAATCCACTTGCCGTGGAACGGGCAGGATGATAACGCAGTTACCGCCGTTCAGCTACCAGACGGCAGCGTTGTCCCGCTGGCCGGACACGAAAACGATGATCTTCTCGTTTATCAGCCGCTTTTGCAGCCAGAAAATCACGAACCGAATGAGGATGACGAACTGAATGACGATTCAGAGTAGACAAGTTATAGCAAACTTTGTAGAAGAAAAGCAACGTATTCGCCGATGGATTGAACGGCAAGGCGTGCAGATCCACGATGCAACGCCGGCAGAGAGCGAGGCCGTGCGGCAGATCTTGAAGGACACGCCCCGCTTGTTCCCCGATTTGCTATATCGGAGCGGTCTGCGGCTGCTTTTTCTGTACAAGCAAGGCGAGACGCAGGAAAATGACGGCGTGTGCTGGATCGACGTGACGCGCGACGGACACGGCGTGCTGTATGCAATCGGCCTTGCGACATGGACACTTGAAAATCCACCTTACTTTCAGCTCGTCTTTTTGCATGAACTCGCCCATGTCGCGGTGGGCGGTGAGCATAATGCAGCATTCCGCGCATATCTTGACAGCTTGATTGCGAGATTTAATGAAGCGACGGGCGCGCAACTCGTCAATGATTATTCATCGGAAGGAGGTGCAAAACAGTGAAACCACGGAAGCAGCGTCCCTTTACTCCGCGCGACGCCGAACGCGTCATGTTCGGCGAAAGGCCAGGAAGCGCAGCCGCAGCGAGAGCGAGGATGATCGAACGCATGAACGGCAACAAGCCTGAAAGCTCAGAAGCGGCACGCGAAAAAATGCTGGAACGGCAGCAGAAGCGATAAACCCCGCCAAAAGCCCGCAGAATCGTCGCAGCGCTGCAAGGGGTATCATTTGACATCTTAAATGCTGCGCGCGATTATGGAGGCTTTTAGCAAGGTCTATGGCAGTGTAAGGAGGCAGCGCAAAATGGACAACTTCATTTTTGCCCCGCAAAAAAGGATAGACGACGGCGACCTCATAGCGCTCTATGAGGGCAACGGCCTGTTCGCCAAGATCATCGACACGCCCGCCGAGGAAGCGACGCGGCGCTCGCCAACATTGCGCGGGAACAAGTGCACGGCCGCTTTCGTTGCTGACGAGCTCGGCAGGCTCGAATGGGATGAACAGGCACTCACTGCCGTTCGCTGGGCGCGGCTGTTTGGCGGCGCTATCGCTGTCATGCTGGTAGACGACGGCGGGCGGCTCGAAGATCCGTTGAGGGTGGAGCGCGTCAAGAGCGTGGCCGACCTCCGCATCTTTTCCCGTTCGCAGATCGAGACAGAGCTTGTCGACGATCAGCCGGAGTATTTTCACATTGCAAGCATGTACGGCGGTTTTACCGCACACGCGAGCCGGTGTCTGACCTTCCGCAACGACCGAGCGCCGGAGCTATCTGAAAATACCGTGTTCCATTTGTGGGGAATCCCTGAGTTTTACCGAGTGAATGAAGCGGTGCAGCGGGCAGCGCTTGCGAGCTCGCAAACCGTCAAAATGCTTGACCTGTGCGGGCAGGCCGTATACAAAGCGCACGGAATCTCCGCCGCTCTCGCAACGGAAGACGGCGAGCAGCAGATCATGCGGCGCTTACAAGTGCTCGATATGGCGCGCAGGATGCTCAACACTGTCGTGATCGACGCAGAGGGCGAAAGCTATGACTTTCTGGCCCTTGAGCTTGCGGGCAGGGGTGAAATCGCAGAAATTGCCCTGCGCTACCTCGCAGCAGTCAGCCGCATTCCGCCGGAGATCCTTTACAACTACCGCAGCCCGCACTGGTGGCGCAAAAGCAGTCCCGCCGCAACGGAAAACTACTATAACGCCGTCGAGGGCATACAGCACCGAATGCTGCGCGGCAATGTGCAGCGGCTTGTGTCGCTCATTCTGCGAGCAGGCAAGGCTGCGGGCGAGATTCCACAGATCCCAACAGTAAACATCGCGTTCCCGCCGCTATGGTCGGAAAGCGCGGTGGAAAAGGCGACGGCAGCACAGAGCCGAGCAGCGGCGCAGCTCGACCGCGCAAAGGCAATCCAAACGTATATGGAAACCGGCGCAGTCGGGCGGCAGGATGTGCGGCCATTGCTGAAGAAGTTAAAAAACAGTTAATCGGCGATAAGCCGAAAAATAAAAAGGAGGCAAAAAATGAAAAGACTTGAAACGACAGAAAAGATCATCGGTGAAAACACATTCTACATTAGGCCGTTTGCCGCATTCACGGCGGCCAGTATCGGCAGCGAACTCGCTGCGCTGCTCGCTCCCATTTTGAGCAACATTTTCCCCTCTCTGCACAGTGAAGAGGAAGCCAGTGGCGAGAACAATGTTTTGAGCGCCGATATCGACGATGTCTTACCGGCAATCGCAAATGCTGCGGCGTATCTGGATGGCAAGAAAATCGAACGCATGATGACGCGCTTGCTCATCGAAAATGACAACGTGTCCGTTCAGGGCGCTGCTACGGGCGGTTCTGTCCAAAAGCTGACAAAGGATCTCGCCGACGAGGTCTTTTGTCAGGATCTTACAAGCATGCTCGCGCTCGGCTTTGAAGTTGCAAAGCTGAATTTCGGCGGAATGTTCACACAGCTCGCAGAAAAGGCGCGCAACAACGCCGCCGAGAAAGAAACGGCCTGATACTTCTAAGGGCTCTGCTCTATGGTTTTCGTAGAGCAGAGCCCTTTTGAGAAAGGAGGGAAACGCGATTGACCGTCGCAGAATTTATCAACAAGGTCGGCTTTAAGGTCGACCAGAGCAGCGTTACAAAGGTAAATAACACAATCAGCGATATCAAAAGCCGTGCAGCAAAAATGCTCAGTGCTATCGGTGTCGGAATCAGCCTCACCGCGATCAACGCACTTGTCGAGGAATTCGGCGCAGCAAATCAGCAGATTCAAAGTGCGGTCGGCGGGCTCAAAAACATGACAAATGTGCAGGATCTTGTGCTTGAAAAGGCCAACGAGGCGCGGCTTGCCTACACCGACATGGCTGGCTATGTCTCGAACCTCGTGAAGGCTGGTCCTGATATCTTCCCAGTTGACGACGCGATGCAATTTGCAAGCACCGTCGCCAAACTGATGAAGACCAACGGTCGAAACGACTCTGCTATTGCGAGCATGATGGAAGGCTTCAACAAGTCGTTTCAGAAAGGCATCGTCGACAGTGAGACGTTAAACAAGATGCTTGAACAGGCACCCGAAACGGCGAACATTTTGGCAGACAGTCTCGGCGTTGCGAAGTCGCAGCTCTTGACGATGGCGTCAGAGGGCACAATGACCGTCCAGCAGCTCAAGGCCGCGTTTATGGACTCTTCCGGCGCGATTGATGCAGCATTCTCACAAATGGATATGTCTGTGACAGACGCCTTGAAAAATGTGCGGAACAAGTGGGGGCTATGGCTTGCCGAAATGGATTCCTCGCTCGGTGTCACAAACTTCATTTCGCGTGGGATCGTCAAACTGACCGACATTGCCTTACGAGGACTGAACCGTGTACGGACTGCGACCGTATGGCTAAATGAAAAGCTCGGCGGCTCGAATAATCTATTGAAGCTCGTGACCGCCGCCGCGGGCGCGTTTGCAGCAGTGACCGCCGCGCAGAGCTTCGGGCAGTTTGCGACCTTCTTGAAGGACATAAACACAAAGCTCGGACTCATCAACACGAAAAGCATGAAAACCGCCGCCGTGCTCCTCGCCCTTGCATTGCTCGTCGAGGACTTTGTCAGCTTCTTGCAGGGAAACGATTCTCTCATCGGATCTGCCTTTGATTCGCTCGGGATCGGCGCAGATCAGGCAAGGGACGCTATCAAAAATGCCTTTGGGAAGGTCAAGGAAATCATAACGACCGTTTGGTCTTCCGTCACGGGCTTTCTTTCAGATCACAGCGAAAGCATAAAAAATATGTTCTCGGAGATTTGGGGAATGGTCGGGCGGATACTGCTCAAGGTCTTCAGCTCTATCGCATCCGCCGCAACGTCTATCTTTTCCGCTCTTCAAGCCTTTTGGGCGCGATGGGGCGACAAGATCACAGCGGTTTTTGCAAGCCTTGCAGGCTTCTTTGGCCGAACCTTTGAGCGGATCATTGCCGTTATCACGCAGTTTGCAGAATTTTTGAGTGCTGTTTTCGATGGTGACATTCAAGGGGCGCTGCAATCTCTTCGCGCTATCTTTGAAACGATTTTCAACCAGATTGCAGACCTTGTCAAAACCGTGTTCACGGCAATCTGGACGGCAATCTCTGACAGAGTCACAAAAATCAAGGACAGCATCGTCGACGGTTTCACCGCTGCGATTGATTGGATCAAAGCACTGCCCGCACAGGCGATACAATGGGGCGCTGATATCATTCAAGGCATCGTCGACGGTATCAAGGGCGCTGTCGGCAAGGTCGGCGAGGCCGCGAGCAGCGTAGCCGGTAAGATCAAATCATTCCTGCACTTCTCCAAGCCTGATGAAGGCCCGCTGAGAGACTTCGACACCTACATGCCCGATATGATCGACACAATGGTAAAGGGCATCAGTGCTGGCCGCAGTAAGGTCAAGGAGGTAGTCGGGAACATTGCAAGCGATATCGCCGGTGGTATGCCTGACGTACATGCAGAGGTAATGACCACAACTGCAAAGGGCAGCACAGCGGGCTTGCAGCAGATCGGTGCGAGCAAAGATAAACTACTTGACGCAGTACAAGCCTTAATCGGCGGTATTGCGGTCATGGCTCAGTATAACGCGGCAGTCAGCCCAGCAACAGCTGCCACCGTGTACGGCGGGAATACCAGTCGGACTATCATCCAAAACAACAACTTTCATCAGCAATTCAACGGCGATCAGGCAATTCAGCGGAAAACAGCCGCCGCAACAGCAAAGGTATCGGAAGATGCAACTGCGGCGCTTGCCCGCTCTCTCGCATACCTGAAATAACCGTGTCCGTTGGACAGTCCTCGGACAAATCCACGGACACGTCCGCGGACAGTCCAATAGACAAGCAAAAATTCTGCCTGATAGATAAGAAAAAGCAGAGGCTATAACGCCTCTGCTTTTTGCTGCTATTCTGCTAATATCTGTTGTAGATCTCGCCTCTGTTTCCTGCATCAATCACCATGACAATGAGCTCCCCATGATCTACGGTGTAGATGATTCGATACTCTCCAACGCGCAGACGGAGCAGATCATTGTGCCCCTTGAGCTTTTTAATATCCTCACCGTTTGGCAGCAGCTCGATTGCGGCGACGATTCGCTTTTTCTCGTTGAGTGGCAGTCGATCAATAAATTTCTTTGCTTTCTTCTTGATGATGATTCGATACATCAATCAATCCCCCACTCCCGCTTGCAATCTTCAAGCGAATAGCCCTTGTCTTTTTCAGGATCCGGATCATTTTCGTAATTCTCGACCATGCGCTGACAAAAAGCATCGTCGGCTTCTTCGTCGGCAGTAATCCCCTGAACATAGGCCAAAACATAGCCCATTTTGTAGTCAGGCACACTGCGCAGCAAATCAATAACTCTTTCACGGTTACTCATAATGTGACCTCCTTGTCGTTTTTTTGCCATTATGAAACGCAAACATTGCACGTAAGCAAACGCACGGGAAAAATTAAGGGGCTATTTGTCCGTTGCTGTCCTCGCAATATTCTAAAAAGTTGTTCGGCTGACATTCCATAAGCTGACACAATTTTTCGATGTTTGCCCAAGAAATAGGTTTTTTCTCTCGCAATGATTGAATTGCGCCCTCAGACAAAAGGCGCTCTTTTCTCAATTTTGTCGTGTTGTATCCGTGATCCTTCAAAGCGGTCAACACATCTTCTTTATAAACAAGCGGCACTGTTTTCTCCTTTCCGGAGGCTGAGATATTGCAGCCTTCTTTTCCATTATAGTCATAATAGCACAGTAATACACGGAAATCAATGTAAAATATCAACAACATTTTACACAGATATTCGTGCAATTTGCGAATTGAAGTTACACAGAAAACCGTGTATATTATAATCACAGCAAGGGAGAAACAAAACAATGTTTCGTAACCGGCGATCAGAAGAGCTTGATAGAAAGTCCCAAAGGGATAGAGACTCAGGAGGTCGCCGCCCTCGCAAAAATCAAAATGGAGGTTTGATAAATGAGCATCAATGAAATTGAGAGCAAAGCCCGCGAGCTGCGGCAGCTTCAAGCGCTCATCGACGAGGCCACGGCGGAAGCCGAAGCCCTCAAGGACGCGATCAAGGCCGCTATGGGCGACGCCGAGGAAGTCCATGCAGGCGAGTACAAAATCACATGGAAGCCGGTAACGGCCTACCGGCTGGACACTGCGGCACTGAAAAAGGCGCTGCCGGATGTGGCCGAACGCTTCACCAAGCAGAGCACAACGCGCCGTTTTTGTGTGGCGTAACAGAAAAAGCCCTTGCGGCGTCGCCTCGCTGCAAGGGCTCTCACTGGGGAGTTATGTTTCTTATGAAAAAGACTCACGCAAAAGCGGCTCCCGTTCGCCGCTCACATGAATCAGCGTATACGATAAGGAGGACGCTGTCAAGATGGTAATTAAACGAAATAAGGCAGAAGAGCAGGAAGTTTCCCAGCGCTGCGGCAGCTGCTTACACTGGCGGCCGTTGAGCTCGCAAAACGTGCGCGGGATCCGCGTCTGTCACTACCTGTTAGATACCGGAAAAACGAGAGGAATGCGTGCGCAGGAATGCACGAGAAAGGAAACAGTATGAGCAATTTAGATATCGAATTCATTTGCGACAAGTATGATATGATCGGCAGCTTAATCTATGCAATGGTAGATTATGTTCCAAGTTATGGCAGCGAGAGAGAAACGCATGACCGTTTCGATCATCTTTTCTTCCTTCTGGAAGAGGAATTCAACAATACAACAAAAGAATTCCACACCTTGCTTAATGAGATGAGCTGCGCAGACGCCGAAGATCAGAACGACAGTGACAAGATCGACGAAATGCGAGTTACAATCGATAGACTGAAAAAAGGAATCAAGTAAGGGAACGCCCGCCGCTGGATGATCTCAGCGGCGGGCGTTTTTATGTGGTCAAGCGCTTAAATTTTTCTATCAAAATACCCCCGAAATTTTGACCCCATTTTGACCCCATATTTGACCCCTTACAGCTTTTATAACCATTTACAGCATTTTACGCCAAAATCCGAAAAGCCTTGAAAACACAGGGATTTCTTTACGCGCATTTACAGCATTTTACACCTGCTTGCGAATTCAAATCCTCTCTTCCGCGCCAAGTAAAAACCTTGAAGCCATAACGGTTTCAAGGTTTTTCTTGTTTTTGGTAAAAACGTTTTTGCTTCGGTTTGGAATAGTTCCTTCCGTGGGCTACATTGTGGGCGACATAGTAGTTTACTTCACCGATTTTGTTCTACAGTTGACGCTATTGTTTATAATTTTATCCTGGGCAGAAGATAGCAGCTCGTCCCACGAAATAGACTCTGTAGAATATCGGTAATGGTTACTGCATGTCCAAAACACTTTAGCCTTTGGTTGACCTCTTGCATAAAACGCTTTTGATTTTCCGGCGAGAGGCGGCTAAAGTCCTTTTGGAGTTCCAATCCTGATTTAGAAAGTTTTGCCATAAATTTCTCATATTGTCCTTGATCTGCAGTCATGTGACACCTCCGTACTTCTTTAGCGTGTTCTGCGCTCCCATAAAATCCTAGCACGCCTTCTATGGACTGGAAAGGCAGTATCGAATTTACAAACAAGTTCTGAACGAAAAGGCAGCATTTCTTCTCAACGATTTTCCATTTTTCTGTTACACTACGGTTATCAAAACTTACGGAGAAAGACTATGACGAAAATCTTATTTATCTGCTTGGGCAATATCTGCCGCAGCCCGATGGCGGAATTTGTGATGAAGGACCTGGTCGAAAAGGCAGGACTTGCCGACGAATTTCAGATCGACTCCGCGGCGACGTGCCGCGATGAGATCGGCAATCCCGTCTATCCGCCCGCGCGGCGCAAGCTCGCCGAGCACGGCATTTCCTGCGAGGGACACGCTGCGCGCCAGCTCACGGCGCAGGACTACGAGGAGTACGATCTGCTCATCGGCATGGAGGGCGCGAACCTCAAAAACATGCAGCGTATCTGCGGCGGTGATCCGGCGGGGAAGATGCACCGGCTGCTCGACTACACCGACCGCCCGGGCGACGTCGCCGACCCGTGGTATACAGGCGATTTTGAAGCGACGTGGCGGGATGTCTCAGAGGGCTGCAAGTGCCTTTTGGCAGAGATAGAAAAAAGCGGGATTTGATGGCATTTCAAGACGGGAGGCAGACGATGAGCGAGATCAAGATTCATTTTTTCCACATCGGCAAGGTGTGCGTCGCGCCGGAGCTGCCGTTCGGCGGCGAGCATTACAGCGCGCTCAAGGCGTCTGGCGTGCTGGATAGAAAGTCGAAACGGCTCTGGCTGCCGGTTTCGGCCTATCTCATCGAGTGCACGCACGGGAACGTTCTGTTCGACTGCGGCTGGCACCGCGATATGAGCCCGCACGGCGTCTTTGAGCGCAGGGCACAGATCCGCTCGCTCGGCTCGCTGCCGCTGTACTTTACGAATCAGGTTGTTGTCGAAAGCAGTGCGGCCATCGACGAGCAGCTCGCGGCGCGGGGCGTCGCGCCTGTCGATTGGGACGCGGTGCTGCTCTCGCATCTTGACTGCGACCACGCGAACGGCCTCAAGCTGGTCGCGGACGCGAAGAAAATTCTCGTTTTGAAGGACGAACTGCGCTTCGCGGAGAACGGCTCACCCGTCAACCGCATCCGCTACAATGCGGACTGGTGGCGCGGCACGAAGATGCAGACCTTCGACTGGAATGGCCTTATGGGCTCCGCAGGCCGGCCTTACGATGTGTTCGGCGACGGGATGCTCGTGATGGTCAACATTCCGGGCCATTCCAAGGGCCTGTGCGCGCTCAGGATCACGGGGGAGGACGGGAGGTTGCGCCGACGGCGGCTACGCGAAAAAATCGTGGGAGCAGATGCTGCTCTCCGGCATCGCCGACGACCGCGCGGCGCAGAAAAAGTCGCTCGCGTGGATCAGGGCACAGAGTCGGGAGCGGAACTGCGTTGCGTGCATCGCCAACCACGATTTCGATGTCAAACCGGGCGCGATTACATTATAAAAGAGTGAACAGGCAGCGCCAGCGGCGCTGCCTGTTACTCATTTCAGGGCTTAATAATTTCTACCGTGGATGTTCGGAATTTGTTAAGAATTTTCACAGTGGAATCACAAGGTTTGCATGATATAACTTTTCCCACAGGCGGGAAAGAAACCAAAATGGGCCGGAGCTTCCGGCAATGGAGGAACATATTATGCAGACTGTCATCACGATCAACGCCGTCATCATGGCGCTATTTTTCGTATGCTATTCCTATCAATTCTTCTATGTGGCGGTGGCGCTGCTGAAGCGGAAAAAATTCACCTGCCGCAATGAAAACCACCGCATTGCCGTCCTCATCGCCGCGCGCAACGAGGAAAACGTCATCGGCCAGCTGCTCGACAGCATCCACGCGCAGAAGAACTATCCGATGGACCATGTGGACATCTACGTCGGCGCGGACAACTGCACGGATGACACGGCCCGCGTGGCGCGCGAGTGCGGCGCGATCGTCTTTGAGCGCCACGATACGGTGCATGTCGGCAAGGGCTATGTGCTCAATGAAATGCTCAAGCGCATCAAGCGCACGGGCCGCAAGCACTACGATGCCTATCTCGTGCTGGACGCCGACAATATCCTCGACCCGAACTTCATCTCCGAGATCGAGAAGGTCTACTCCGGCGGCTATGAGATCGTGACGTGCTACCGCAACTCCAAAAACTACGGCGACAACTGGATCTCCGCGGGCTATGCGCTGTGGTTCCTGCGCGAGGCGCAGTATCTCAATAACGCGCGCATGCGCCTTGGAAGCAGCTGCGCCGTGTCCGGCACAGGCTTTCTGTTTTCCGACGGTGTGCTGGAAGCGTGCGGCGGCTGGAACTTCTTCCTGCTGACCGAGGACATCGAGTTTACCATTGACAACGTCGTGCGCGGGGAAAAGGTCGGCTACGCGGCGGGCGCGGTGCTCTATGACGAGCAGCCCACGAGCTTTGCTCAGTCCTGGCGCCAGCGCATGCGCTGGTCGAAGGGCTACCTGCAGGTGTTCCGCAAGTACGCCTCCGAGCTCTTCTCCGGCATTGCGCGCGGCAGCTTTTCCTGCTATGACATGACGATGAACATCATGCCCGCGGCGGTGCTCACGGGTTTGAGCGTGGTCGTGAACATCGGCGCGGCGATCGCGAACGCGACGTCAGGCGGTTCGATGGCGGTGCTGGCGGTCTCCGTGCTGCAAACGCTGATGAGCCTGTACTTAACGCTCTTTGTGCTCGGCGCGATCACGACCGTGACGGAGTGGAAGAATATCCGCTGCGCGGCGTGGAAAAAGGTGCTCTACGCCTTCACGTTCCCGCTCTTCATGCTCACCTACGTGCCGATCTGCATTGCGTCGCTCTTTACGAAGGTCGAGTGGAAGCCGATCTGCCACACCAGAGCGATGACGCTTGAGCAGATCGAAGAGCCCGGCCTGCGCGCATCGTAAAAAGCGATTTTTCATAAAAGGGGAGAGGGTGAAAACCCTCTCCTCGTTTTTTATTATTACCGTTTGTCGCCGGGCTTAAAAATGAGCGCCATCAGCACAGCAAAGACGACCGCTGCGGCGATGCCGCCCGCCGTGGCGCTGAGGCCGCCGGTCATCACGCCGAGCCACCCCTGCTCTTGAACGGCTTTTTCCACGCCCTTGGCGAGCGAGTAGCCAAAGCCGAGCAGCGGCACGGTTGCGCCCGCGCCGCCCCATTTGACGATGGGCTCGTAGACGCCGATGGCCGTCAGTAAAACGCCGCAGACGACATAGCCCGTCAGGATACGCGCGGGCGTGAGGGGCGTTTTGTCGATGAGAATCTGTCCGATGGCGCAGAGGATGCCGCCGCAGAGAAAGGCGTTCAGATAATCCACCGCTTATCCCTCCTTGTGATTCGAGAATACGACCGCGTGGCAGATGCCGGGGATGCTCTCGCCCTGAAATGTCGTCGTGGGGGAGAGCAGCGCGCCCGTCGGCGCGAAGATGATGCGGTTCCATTTGCCCTCGCGCATCCCGCGCAGCAGATACCCGCACAAAACGCTTGCCGAGCAGCCGCAACCGCTGCCGCCGCAGTGCATGTCCTGCGATTCGATGTCGTAGAGCAGAAGCCCGCAGTCGGTGTAGCGCTCACCGAGAGGGAGCCCATCGCGCGCGAAAAAGTCCGAGACGATCTGATGCCCGAGCCTGCCGAGGTCGCCCGTCACGATGAGGTCATAGTCTTCGGGTTTTGTCCTCGTGTCGCGAAAGAGCGCGCACAGCGTGTCATAGGCGGCGGGGGCCATCGCCGCGCCCATGTTGTTTGCGTCGGTGACGCCCTTGTCGACGATTTTCCCGGTTGTCACGTGTGTGATATAGGGCCCCTCACCCTCGCACGCGAGGAGGCAGCAACCGCTGCCTGTGGCCGTCCACTGCGCGGTCGGCGTGCGCTGCGAGCCGTAGGGCACCGGCATGCGGTACTGCCGCTCGGCGGTGCAGAAGTGCGAGGAGGTCAGCGCCGCGGCGCAAGAGGCATACCCGCCGTCGAGCATCAATGCGGCGAGCGACAGGCTCTCGCCCATCGTGGAGCACGCACCGTAGAGTCCATAGAATGGGATGCGGCTCTCTCGCAGAGCGAACGACGAGCCGACGCACTGGTTCAAAAGATCACCCGCGAAGATGAGGTCAAGGTCACTCACCTTGAGCCCCACCTTTTCCAGCGCGCGGGAGAGCGCGTGGCGCTGCATGGTACTCTCACCCTTTTCCCAGGTCTTCTCGCCGAAGAAGTGATCCTCGCTCAATTCGTCAAAGTATTCGCGCAGCGGGCCTTCGCCCTCGAACCGCCCGCCGACGGCGGCGAACGAGAGGACGGAGGGACATGTGCGCAGGCGGCGCGTCTGCGCGCCGACGGTTTTTTGCTCCATCACGCTCTTCCTTTCCGATGGATTTAGGGGAATCCCTCAAAAGTGGCATTAGTTTCTGCCGTTTTTCCAAGAATATGAGTACTTGACGCATATTGCGCAAGATGTTATGATGAAAATACATTGATATAGGAGGATTTTTCCGTGAAGCATGTGATTTCTACGACCACTGCCCCCGGCGCCGTCGGCCCCTACTCCCAGGCGATCGAAGCAAACGGTTTTGTATTTGTCTCCGGCCAGCTTCCGCTGGACCCGGCGACTGGCGCATTTGTTCCCGGCGGCACGTCCGAGCAGGCGGAGCAGAGCATCAAGAATCTGCTCGCAGTGCTCGAGGCGGCTGGCTGCAAGGCTGAGGACGTTGTCAAGACGACCGTGTTTATGATCGATATCGGCGATTTCGGCGTTGTCAACGAGGTGTACGGCAAGTATTTCTCCGGCGAGTGCCCCGCGCGCTGTGCGATGCAGGCGGCCGCCCTGCCCAAGGGCGCGCTGGTCGAGATCGAGGCCATCGCGGTCAAGCCGTAAAGCGCGAAAACCAAAAAGAAAAGGGAGAAACAGCGTGTTTCTCCCTTTCTTTTTGCGCACGGACGCGGTATAATATTCAAATTACCATATGATATTTTACTTTCCGGGAGGAAATGGAATGAAAGAAGAAATGCGTACCATCGGCTATCTCTGCCCCGCGTGCCACAAGCGCGTCATCCAGCAGAGAAGCGTGTTTGCCCTGAGCGCCTCGGGTGCGGTCGTGAGCTGCGAGTGCGGCGAGTCAAGCCTGACCATCGAGGCGGAGGAGAACAAATTCCGCCTGAGCGTGCCGTGCGGCGTGTGCGGTGAGGAGCATCTGGCGGAGTGCAGCGCCGACAAGCTCCTGCACGGGCGCGGCATCGGCCTTGCCTGCCCCGATACGAAAATGCTCTGCTGCTTTATCGGCGAGGACTACGCCGTCGAGCACGAGATGGAGCAGCTCTCGCTCGCGGCGGCCAAGGAGCGCGAGCAGGGCGACGACCCAGCCGCCTTTGCCGACAGTGTCATCATGTACGAGATCCTCTCCGAGCTCAAGGAGATCGCCGCGCGCAAGGACGGCATCACCTGCTCCTGCGGCAGCAAAAGCTACGGCATGGAGATCCACAGCACCTACGTCGACCTTGTGTGCAAAAGCTGCGGCGCGAAGCTGCGCATCCCTGCGGCAACGGATGAGGACCTTGACCGCCTCTGCTGCCGCATGAAATTACAGATCAAAAGCGAGTGAGGGAAGACTATGATCGGTTTTCTTGCGAGTCGGTTCATCAAAGACTATCAGAACACGTCTGATGCCGCAGTGCGGCGCGCTTACGGTGTGCTTTGCGGCGCGGTGGGCATTGCCATCAACCTGCTGCTCTTCGCGCTCAAGCTGTTTGCGGGGACGCTTGCGGGCTCTGTCGCCGTCACGGCGGACGCCTTTAACAACCTGTCCGACGCGGGCGCGTCCATCGTGACGCTGCTGGGCTTTCGTTTGGCCGGGCAGAAGCCCGACCCCGAGCATCCGTTCGGCCACGGGCGGCTCGAGTATATCTCGGGTCTCATCGTCTCGATCGTCATCTTGCTGATGGGCTTTGAGCTGCTGCGCGACGCCGTGGGCGCGATCCTGCATCCCGAGGCTGTGGAGTGCAGCGTGCTGACGGTGGCGATCCTGCTTGTCTCCATCTGCGCCAAGTTCTACATGTACTGCTACAACCGCGGCGTGGGGAAGAAGATCAGCGCCGCCGCCATGCAGGCGACCGCGGCGGACAGCCTGTCCGACTGCGCGGCGACCGCGGCGGTGCTGCTTGCGACACTCGCGGGCTATTTCCTGCATTGGCAGATCGACGGCTGGTGCGGCTTGGTCGTGTCGCTGCTCATCCTGTGGGCGGGCGTGCAGGCGGCAAGGGACACCCTCTCGCCGCTGCTCGGCCAGCCGCCATCGGAGGAGTTTGTGCAGGAGATCCGCGATATTGTGATGGCGAATAAGGCCGTGTGTGGCATCCACGACCTTGTGGTGCACGATTACGGCCCCGGCCGCGTGATGATCTCGCTGCATGCTGAGGTCCCCGCGCACGGCGATATTCTCACCCTGCACGACGAGATCGACAACGTGGAAAAGCAGCTGCACGACAAGCTTGGCTGTGAGGCGGTCATCCACATGGACCCCATCGTGACGAACGATGAAGCGGTGAATGTCACGCACCAGAGGATCGCAGCACTGGTGCGCGGCATCGACGAGAACATCTCCATCCACGATTTCCGCATGGTCACGGGGCCGACGCACACGAACGTCATCTTCGATGCCGTGGTGCCGTATGGCTGCGCGCTGAGCGACAGGGAAGCGGAGGAGAAGATCAAGCGGGCGGTACACGAGCTTGATCCGCGCTATTTTGCCATCGTGCAGATCGACAAGAGCTATGTGAGATAAGCGCACGCGCGCAAAGGAGAAGCTATGACGGACGAAGTCAAGAAATTAAAAGAACTCATCGACGGAACGGACAACATCGTGTTTTTCGGCGGGGCAGGTGTTTCGACCGAGAGCGGTATCCCGGATTTTCGCAGTGTGGATGGCCTGTATCATCAGCAGTGGGATGACCCGCCGGAGACGATCCTGAGTCACACGTATTATGAGCGCTATCCCGAGAAGTTTTTCGCCTTTTACCGCGCGAAGCTCCTCTGCGAAGGCGCAAAGCCCAACGCCGCGCACTTAAAGCTCGCCGAGTGGGAAAAGGAAGGGAAGCTCAAGGCCGTCATCACGCAGAATATCGACGGGCTGCATCAGGCGGCGGGCAGCAAGAATGTCCTCGAGCTGCACGGAAGCACCTTGCGCAACTACTGCGAGAAGTGCGGCAAGTTCTACGACGTGTCCTACATCAAGCATTCGCAGGGCGTGCCGCGCTGCACCTGCGGCGGGCGTATCAAGCCCGACGTGGTGCTCTACGAAGAGGGCCTGGACGAAAAGACGCTCTATCGCGCGGTGGAGTACATTCAGGAGGCCGACGTGCTCATCATCGCGGGCACATCGCTCGCGGTCTATCCGGCGGCGGGCCTCGTGCGCTACTATCGCGGACACAAGCTCGTTGTCATCAACAAGACGCCGCTCGACCGCGGACTTGGTGCCGACCTTGTCATCACGGGCGCGGTGGGGGAGACGTTCGCGCAGCTTTAACACGAAAAAGATGTCGGAAAAGTTTGGAAAATCTGAGCTTTTCCGCTATTTCTCTTACAGCAAATTTTTTTATTATTTCTCTCAAAAAAAGGTTGACATTTGGCCTATTTTGGGCTTATAATAGCCAAGCGGTCGTTGAGAGACAGCCGTTTGAAAGATGAACATGCGGGTGTGCTGGAATTGGCAGACAGGCTAGCTTGAGGTGCTAGTGTTCGTATGGACGTGCGGGTTCAAGTCCCGCCATCCGCACCATCTTTTTAAAAATCAAATATGCGCGAGTGGTGGAATTGGCAGACTCGCTAGATTCAGGTTCTAGTGCTCATTACGGGCGTGCGGGTTCAAGTCCCGCCTCGCGCACCAAAGTGTTGAAACTCAAGGGTTTTTCCCTTGAGTTTTTTCTTTTACATTAGATTCCTTGGGGTGGTAGAGAACTGGATTTTTTAGAGATCAGAAAACAGTGTTATTTTTTGCACTTTACGAACAGCCTTCCTAACAAAAATTTCCCTCTTGTTTCGCTTGCGTCAGAATGCAGGGCCGTTTCAAAAAATCTTTTCAAATGTGAAACATTTCCGCAGCCTGAATGATATAGTAAGTGAAAGGCCTTTCAAGGAGAATCCTATGTTGACAGAAGAACAGTTTTCGTATCTTGCAAAAAAGTATATGGACATGGTGTTCCGTCTGGCGCTCCACTACACCAAAAGCCGCTCGGAATCGGACGACATCACGCAGGAGGTGCTGCTCAAGCTCTACCGCACGGACAAACCGTTTGAGAGCGAGGATCACGTCAGGTACTGGCTCATCCGCGTTACGGTCAACGAGTGCAAGCGGGCGTTCCTCTCTCCGTGGAAGCGGACGGAGGCGATCGATGATTATACCGAACAGATTGCGTTCAAAACGCCGGAGCACAGCGAGCTCTTTCATGCCGTGATGGCGCTGCCGCAGAAATACCGTGTGCCGATCTTTCTGCACTATTATGAGGGCTACTCCTGCAAGGAGATCTCCCAATTCCTTGGCATTCCCAACGCGACCGTCCGCACCCGATTGCGGCGCGGGCGGGAACAGCTCAAAACCAATCTTCAGGAGGCGAACAACGATGTTTGACGAAAACCTATATCAGGAGACGATCTCTGCGCTTCACGCCTCCGAAGACACACTTTCGGAGGTAATGAACATGACGCACAAGACAAAAAGAAGAGGCCGCCTGCGCACGACGGCGGTGCTTGCGGCGGTCATCGCGATCCTGTGCTGCATGGCAGCAGCTGCAGCGGCGCTTGGACTGGATCAGCGGTTGGCGGAGTACTTTGGAGCAACGGCGGAGCAGGAAGAGCTGCTCTCGACTGCGGCGGTCCCAATGAACATTGTGAAGCGGGACAGCGGCGCGGTGATGCGCATCGAGCAGGTCATCGCCGACCGCTATTGTGCGGCGGTCCTCATCGACTTTACCGCGCCGGAGGGGACAGTTCTGGATCAGGACTACTACGTATTCGATCGGAGCGTGTCCGCAACGTCCAGGGACGGAGTGGAAATGGATACCTACGGCATTGGCTGGGAGGTATTGCCAAGCAGCACGGAGGATGAGACGGGCCGTCATGCCGCGATCCTGATGACGATCCATTCTCTGAAAGGAGAATTCAACTTCATCGGTGCGAAGGTGAAGTTGACGCTCGATGGCCTGTATCGGGATAACTGTTTGGAAGAACTTGTTGTTCCCGGGCGCTGGAGCTGCACATTCACTCTGCCGGAGACTGATCCGGGACGCCTGTGCACGGTGAATGAGCCGATCGAGATTGAGGGAAAGAACGCTGTTCTGACGACGCTCTATGTCTCGCCGCTCTCGCTGACCTGCGAGATCAAGCAGGGAACGGATGATCTGAAAGAAACGGTTGAGCCCATCTACAGCGACGACGGGAAGGAGAGCATCGCTCCCGAGGTGACGCTGCAAAACGGCGAAACGGTCGGCGCGGCGGACTGGTTGTTCCTTATAACGAATTATGTCGATAAGCGCGGGCGCTACTGCTTCCGGATGGATGAAATTCTTGACCCGGAAACGGTGAGCAGCGTTTCCGCCTTCGGAGAGACGTTCTCCGTCGAATGATGGGACGATAAAGCATATTTATGTAAAAAAGGAGCCTCTGCATCAAAGCAGAGGCCCCTTTTTCCTGTTTTCACCGCAGCGCGTCCTTCATGTTCTTCACATACGCACCGATGTGCTCGGGCACGTCCTTGCCGTACTGGGCAAGGAGCTTGACGATGGCGGAGCCGACGATCGCGCCGTCGGAGAGGTCGGCCATCTTCTTCGCCTGCTCGGGCGTGGAGATGCCAAAGCCGATGGCGCAGGGAATATCTGTGTTTTTCCGCACGAGGGAGACGATGGAGGCGAGGTCGGTCTTGATCTCGCTGCGCTCGCCCGTGACGCCGAGCGATGAGACGATGTAGAGGAATCCATCGGCCTCGCGCGCGATCATCGCGATGCGGTTTTCCGACGTCGGCGCGATGAGGGAGATAAAGTCGACGCCGTATTTTCGGCACGCGGGGAGAAATTCTTCCTTTTCCTCATACGGCACGTCCGGCAGGATGAGCCCGTCGATGCCAACATCACGGCAGTTGGACAAAAAGCGCTCTGTGCCGTAGGAAAAGACGACATTCGCATACGTCATAAAAACCATGGGGATCGTCACGCCGCGCCGCAGCTCGCGCACGAGATCGAAAATCTTGTCGGTCGTTACGCCGCTTTGCAGGGCGCGCAGGTTAGCGGCCTGAATGACGGGCCCCTCCGCCGTGGGGTCGGAGAAGGGAATGCCGAGCTCGATGAGGTCGGCGCCGTTTTGCGCGGCAGCGCGGACGGCAGCCGCGGTCGTTTCAAGATCGGGGTCGCCGCAGGTCAGAAAGGCGATGAACGCTTTGCCGTGGTCAAATGCTCTTGCAAGATCACTCATGAAGATCCTCCCCTCTGTAGCGGGCGATGGCGGCGCAGTCCTTGTCGCCGCGGCCGGAGATCGTGACGACAAGAAGCTGATCGCTCCCCATCGTGGGTGCGAGCTTTCGCGCGTAGGCGACGGCGTGGGCCGATTCGATGGCGGGAATGATGCCCTCCGTGTGGGCGAGGTATTCGAACGCCTGCACGGCCTCCTCATCGGTGATGGCAACATACTCTGCGCGGCCGATGTCGTGCAGGTACGCATGCTCAGGGCCGACGCCGGGGTAGTCGAGACCGGCGGAGATGGAATACACCGGCGCGATCTGACCGTACTCGTCCTGGCAGAAGTAGGACTTCATGCCGTGGAATATGCCGAGCCTGCCGGTCGAGATGGTCGCGGCGGTCTCAAGCGTGTCGATGCCGCGGCCCGCGGCCTCAACACCGATGAGGCGCACAGCAGGATCGTCGATGAAATGGTAAAAGCTGCCGATGGCGTTCGAGCCGCCGCCGACGCACGCGACCACGGCATCGGGCAGACGTCCTTCCTTTTCGAGCATCTGCTGCTTGATCTCGCTTGAGATGACAGACTGGAAATCGCGTACGATGGTGGGGAAGGGGTGTGGCCCCATGACAGAGCCGAGACAGTAGTGCGTGTCGCTGATGCGCGTCGTCCACTCGCGCATGGCTTCGGACACGGCGTCCTTGAGCGTGGCGGTACCAGAGTTGACGGGCACGACCGTCGCGCCGAGAAGGCGCATGCGGTAGACATTCAGCGCTTGGCGGATGGTGTCCTCCTTGCCCATGAAAACGACGCACTCCATGCCCATCAGCGCCGCGGCGGTGGCGGTCGCCACGCCGTGCTGGCCCGCGCCGGTCTCGGCAATCAGGCGCGTTTTGCCCATCTTTTTCGCGAGCAGCGCCTGACCGAGCACGTTGTTGATCTTGTGCGCGCCGGTGTGGTTCAGGTCCTCGCGCTTTAAGTAGATCTTCGCGCCGCCGAGGTCCTTTGTCATCTTCTCCGCGTAGTAAAGACGCGAGGGACGGCCCGCGTAGTCGTTCAAAAGCTGCGTCAGCTCGTTCTGAAAGTCAGGGTTGGCCTTGTAGTAGTTGTAGGCCTCTTCAAGCTCGATGATGGCGTTCATCAGCGTTTCGGGGACGTACTGTCCGCCGTGCACGCCAAAGCGCCCGTTCGGATTCGACATGCCTTAGCCCTCCTTGCGCGCGGCGGCAACGAACGCCGCCATTTTGCTTTCGTCCTTGACACCGTCCGTCTCGATGCCGGAGCTCACGTCCACGCCGTAGGGGTGCAGCGCGGCGATGGCGTCCGCGACATTGTCGGGGTCGAGCCCGCCGGCGAGGAAATAGGGCCGCTGCACGCTCTGGACGAGGCTCCAGTCGAATGTCTTGCCCGTGCCTGCGCCGGAGTCGAGCAGCACGAGGTCGGCGGCGCAGTTTTCGATGGCGGGGAGGTCGGCTTCGCTTTTCACCTTGAACGCGCGGAAGATGGGCTTGCCTGTCAGTGCGCGCAGGCGCGCGATGTAGTCGTCATCCTCGCTGCCGTGGAGCTGCGCGACATCGATGACGCCGTGGCCTAAGAGCTTTGCCACGGCCTCGACCGGTTCGTTGACGAACACCCCAGCGGCCAGAATGCCGGGGGCAAGCAGCGATTTGAGTGCTGCTGCCTGCTCGGGGGACACATAGCGCTTGCTCTTTTTGGCAAAGACGAAGCCGACGAGGTCGGGCTTCAGCTTGTTGACGGCGGCAATGTCGCTTTCGCGCGACAGGCCGCAGAGTTTCACCTTGGTCATAAGTTACCTCTCAATTCCGCGAGCCGTCTGGCCTTGTCAGGGGCCCGCATCAGTGTTTCGCCGATCAGCACCGCGTCGGCACCGATCGAGCGGAACGCGGCGACGTCCTGCGTGCTCTGCACGCCGGACTCGGCCACGTAGACCGCCTCCGGCGGGATGCGGTCGCGCAGCCGCGCGGCGTTGGAAAAGTCGACGGAAAAATCCTTCAGATTGCGGTTGTTGACGCCGATGATCTTCGCGCCCGCCGCGACGGCGGAGCAGATCTCGTCCGCGTCGTGCGTCTCCACGAGCGCGGAGAGACCGAGTTCGTCGCAGACGGCGAGATATTGCGCGAGCGTCTTCGTGTCCAGCAGCGCGCAGATCAGCAGCACGCAGTCCGCGCCCATCAGGCGGGACTGATAGAGCTGGTAGTCGCTGACGGTGAAGTCCTTGCGCAGCATCGGCGTTGAGACGGCGGCGCGAATTTCGCGGAAGATGTCGTCCGAGCCCAAAAACCACTTGGGTTCTGTCAGGCACGAGATGCAGTCCGCACCGGCGGCCTCGTAATCGCGCGCGATGTCGAGATAGGGAAAGTCCCGCGCGATGACGCCCTTGGAGGGCGAGGCCTTTTTTACCTCGCAGATGAAGGACAGATCATCTTTTTTGAGCGCGTCGTAAAAGCGCGCGCCGTTCGCGCGGCCCTTTTCGCGGCACATCGCCTGTAAGATATCAAGGCTCATGTTCTCGCTGTCTGCCAGCACGCGCTCGCGGGCGTGGGCGGCCAGCTCGTCGAGGATGCTCATGCGTTCGCCTCCGCGCGGTTGCTGACGGCGATGAAGCGCTCGAGCGTTTCAAGCGCCTTGCCGGAGTCGATGAGCTCGGCGGCGAGGGCGATGCCGTCCTTCATGCTCTCCGCCTTGCCGCCGATGTAGAGCGCCGCGCCCGCGTTCATCAGCACCGCGTTGCGCTTGTGGCCCTTTTCGCCCGACAGGATGGCGCGGGTGATGGCAGCGTTTTCCTCCGGTGCGCCGCCCTTGAGGTCGTCCTTGGTGCAGCGGTCAAAGCCGAAGTCCTCGGGTGTGATGACATAGCTCTTGTACCAGCCGTCACGAATTTCGCATACGCTCGTCGGCGCGCTGAGGGAGATTTCGTCGAGCTTGTCCTGTCCGTAGACGACCTTGCCGCGCTTGACGCCAAGGCTCACGAGCACGCGCGCGAGCGGCTCGACAAGGTACTCGTCGTACACGCCGAGCAGCTGCATTTTCGGCGAACCGGGGTTCGTCAGCGGCCCCAGAATGTTGAACACCGTGCGGAAGCCCAGCTCCTTACGGATCGCGCCGACGTATTTCATCGAGCTGTGGTACTTCTGTGCGAAGAAGAAGCACATGCCGACCTCTTTTAAGAGCGTCACGCACTGCTCGGGGCTCTGCTGGATGTTGACGCCGAGCGCTTCGAGGCAGTCTGCCGTGCCGCACTGGGACGAGGCGGCGCGGTTGCCGTGCTTGGCGACCTTCATGCCGCCCGCCGCCGCAACGAGGGCGGAGGTGGTGGAAATGTTGAAGCTGTGGGCGTTGTCGCCGCCGGTGCCGACGATCTCGAAGATGTCCATGCCGGTGTCTACCTTTGTGGCGTGGTCGCGCATGGCGGCGGCGCAGCCTGCGATCTCATCGGTCGTCTCGGCGCGGGCGCTCTTGGTCGAGAGGGCCGCGAGGAACGCTGCGTTCTGGGTGGGGGTGGTCTCGCCGCTCATGATCTCGTTCATCACGGCGTAGGCTTCGTCATAACTGAGATCGCCCTTGTTGACGATCTTCACGATGGCTTCTTTGATCATGGTTTCAATTCTCCTTCAAAAAGTTTTCCAGCATGGTTTTGCCGTTCGGCGTCATAATGGATTCGGGATGAAACTGCACCCCGTAGATGGGATAGTCTGTGTGCTGCACGGCCATGATCTCGCCGTCGTCTGTGACGGCGGTGACTTTCAGGCAGTCCGGCATGGTGGCGGCGTCGGCCGCGAGGGAATGGTAGCGCGCGACGGGCGCGGTCTTGGGGCAGTTTTGGAAGAGCCGCGAGCTTGTGTCGAAGTGGACGAGCGACTGCTTACCGTGCATTAGCTCTTTAGCATAGGTCACGGTCGCACCGAAGGCGGCACAGATGGCCTGATGCCCGAGGCATACGCCGAGCGTCGGGATGCGGGGCGAGAGCGTCTTCACAACGTCGATGAGAACGCCTGCGTCTTCGGGCCGCCCGGGGCCGGGGGAGAGGATGATGCGCGCGGGATGCAGCGCGTCGATCTCTTGAATGCGCAACTCATCGTTGCGGATGACGCGGATGTCTGGATCGATCGCGCCAACAAGCTGGTAGAGGTTATAGGAAAAGCTGTCGTAATTGTCGATCAAAAGGATCATAGGTCTTCCTCCTGCGCAAGCGTCAAGGCGCTGACCACGGCCTTCGCCTTGTTGATGCATTCCTGATACTCTGTTTCGGGGACGGAATCTGCCACGATGCCCGCGCCGATGCGGACGAACACGCGCCCGTTTTTCTTGTAGGCGATGCGGATGGCGATGCAGGTGTCCATGTTGCCGGTGAAGTCGATGTAGCCGATGGCCCCGCCGTAAATGCCGCGCTTGTTGTTCTCAAGCTCACCGATGAGCTGGCAGGCACGGATCTTCGGCGCGCCGGAGAGCGTTCCAGCGGGGAGCACGGCCTCAATGGCGTCAAGCGCGTCGCAGTCATCGCGAATCTCGCCGCGCACGGTGGAGCCGATGTGCATCACGTGGGAGTAGCGCTCGATGGAGTGCAGCTTTTCGACCTGCACCGTGCCGAATTTGCTGACCTTGCCGAGGTCGTTGCGCCCGAGGTCGACGAGCATGTTGTGCTCGGCAAGCTCCTTTTCGTCGTGCAGCAGGCTCTCTTCAAGCGCCTTGTCCTCCTCGTCCGTTTTGCCGCGCGGACGGGTCCCCGCGAGGGGAAAGGTGTGCAGCACGCCGTCTTTGAGCTTGACGAGCGTTTCGGGCGACGCGCCCGCGACCTCAACGTCGGTGCCGGAAAAGTAGAACATGTACGGCGAGGGATTGATGGTGCGCAGCACGCGGTAGGTATCGAGCAGGCTCCCCTCGAACGGTGCGCTCAGGCGGTTCGAGAATACGATCTGAAAGATATCGCCCTCGCGGATGTGGTGCTTGGCGGTTTCGACCATCGCGCAGAACTGCTCTTTGGAGAAGAGCGGCGTGACTTCGCCGAGGAGCCGCCCCGGCGCTTCCTGCTTCTTTTCGCCGGTTTTGAGGAGCGAGACGAGCTGCTCAAGCTCGAGCTTTGCCTTGTTGTAGCCGACCTCGACGTCGCTGAGCGCCATGTTGACGATGAGCACGATCTTCTGCCGCACATGATCGAAGGCGATGACCTTGTCAAAGAGCATCAAATCGACATCCTTGAAGCTGTCCTCGTCCAGCTCGCCGCAGCGGACGCTCGGCTCGCTGTATTTGAGATAATCGTAAGAAAAATACCCCACGAGCCCGCCGGTGAAGGAGGGGAGGTAGTCGAAGCGGGGGCTTCTGTAGCTTGATAGCAGCTCACGCAGGTATTGGGACGGATCGTCCGTGCGGACGGTGAGGCCGCCAGCCTTCATTTTGCCGTCAATGCACGTGATCTCGAGCTTTGGGTCGAAGCCCAAAAACGTGTAGCGGCCCCAGCGGTCGTCCGCCTGCGCGGATTCGAGCATATAACAGTGGGTGGACACGTTCTTGAGGATGCGCATCGCTTCGATGGGGGTGATGAAGTCGGAAAGAATTTCGCAGCTCAGCGGGAGCACGTCGTACTGCTGCGTCGCGGCGATGTCTTTGACGGTTTCGAGCGGTGGTAGGATATGCATGAGTGACCTCCTGGAAAAGAAAAGCTCCTTTGGCGTTCTGCCAAAGGAGCTTATTGCGCAAACAAAAGCGCCCCCGACAGAACGGTACAGTCTGTCAAGGACGAATGCGATACGAGAGAAACGAACGATCCGCGGTGCCACCTTGAATTCACGGTTACCCGTGCGCTTGGCGGAGATACCATCATATCTCCCGGCAACTGACGTATGCCAACACGTTGCAGGATACTCTGCGCGCAAAACGCATTTCGCTGCACCCTCGGCGGTCCATTTGACAATGTGTATCTTGCCTGATTTTCAGCATCGCAGGCTCTCTGTGAAGGCATCACTGCCGTTATCTCCGCTTCAACAGTTTGCGGTATTAACTTGAGCGAAAATATAGCACACCCCATCGGCAATGTCAATAGGGTGTGCATGATTTTTTGTAAAATTTCGGTTCTTTATTCCGCGGCGCGGCGAAGGATGTCGGCGACAAGCGCCTTGTCGAGCTGCGGGAAGGGGATGACCGGTTCGGGATGCTCGGGATGCCCCATGAGCAGTTTTTCCGCCCAGGACATGTTGTACCAGCGGCCGAACTTGTAGCCGCTGCGCGTGAACACGCCGATGCGGCGGAAGCCCATGTGCTCATGGAAGCGGATGCTGTTGTCCGTTAAATATTCGTCGTCCGCCCCCTGCGGCTCGCCGATGCAGGCATAGAGATTGTAGATGTTCTGAGCGAGCGACAGCTCCTCAATCGCGCGGTAGAAGCGCTTGCCGAGACCGTGCTTGCGCGCGTCGGGGGCGAGATAGATCGTCGACTCCGCACAGTGGTCGTAGGCCTTACGCGCGATGAACGTGTGCGTATAGGCGTAGCCGAGGAGCTGGCCATTTTCATCCTCCGCGACGAGATAAGGGTATTTGCGCGAGATATCCGCGATGCGGCGGCGGAATTCGTCGAGCGACGGTACGTCGTATTCAAACGAGATGGCCGTCTTTTCGACGTACGGCGCATAGATGCTCAGAAGCGCGGGAGCGTCGTCAAGCGTGGCGAGGCGGAAGCGGAACGCAGGAGAAGACATAGAGTCACCTTTCAAATCCGTGCACCCAGTCAGAGCGCAGGTAATAAATGAGATAGATGGTGGAGCTGATCGCCCAGGTGAGGGGATACGCCCAGTAGATGTAGCCGATCTCGCCGATGAAGTGGACGACGAGCATGATGTAGATGATGCGGATGACGCACCAGACGGAGAGCATGATCATCATCGGCACGACCGCGCGGCCCGCGCCGCGGCAGACCGCCGCGATAGAGTGCGAAAACGCCAGCAGGCAGTAGAACAGTGCCACCGTGCGCGCCTGTTGCATGCCGAGGGCGACAACGCCGGGGGTGCTGTCGAAAAGGGAAATGAGCTGACTTGCCCAGATGTAATAGCACAGGCCGATGAGCTCGGCCATCACGACGGCGATGATGATACAGAACCGCGCGCCGCGCTTGGCGCGGTCATACTGCTTGGCGCCGAGGTTCTGACCAACGAACGTGGTGCAGGCCATCGTGAAGCTCGTGATGGGCAGAAAGGCGAAGCCTTCGATCTTGCAGTGCGCGCCGTAGGCCGCCATCGCGAGCATGCCGAACGAGTTGATCTGCGACTGGACGATGACATTGGCAAGGCCAATGACGCAGTTCTGGATGCCGGAGGGGAGACCGTATCGCACGATCTCGCCGAGCATGGCGCTGTGGAAGCGGATGTTGCGCGGTGTGACGGTGTAGACCTCACCCTTTTTGAGCAGGTGGATGAGGCAGAGCACGCAACTCGTGCCCTGAGAGATGACGGTCGCCACGGCGGCGGACCACACGCCCCAGCGGAACGCGCCGATGAACAGCAGGTCGAGCGCGATGTTGACGAGCGACGAAATGATCAGATAGTGCAGGGGCCTCCGGCTGTCGCCGAGGGCGTTAAGAATGCTCGTGCACATGTTGTAGAGCACCGTTGCCAGCACGCCGAGGAAGTAGTAGCGGAAGTATTCGACCGCCTGCGGCATGACCTGCGCGTCGGTGTTCATCCAGACCAAAAACGTCGGCGTGAGGAATACGCCGATGAGCGTCAGCAGTGTGCCCGACACGATACCGAACGCCAGGTTCGTGTGGACGGCGCGCGAGACGTTTTCATAGTCGCCCGCGCCGAAGTACTTTGAGATCGCGACGCCCGCGCCCATGGCCGTGCCAATAAAGAGGCTTGTGAGCAGCATGATGAGCGTGCCGGACGAGCTGACAGCGGCAAAGGCGTTCGTGCCGAGGTATTTGCCCACAATGAACGCGTCCGCCGTGCTGTATAGCTGCTGGAAGACCTGACTGATGAAGATCGGCAGCGCAAAGCGCAAAATCAGCGAGACGGGGCTGCCCTCCGTCATGTTCTGTACGGTCTGCCTTGCCGGAACTGTCTGCGCCATGCGCACCTCTCTTTCTCTGTCCCGCAGCGGGACGAATCTCTCATTTTTTGACGAAAAAGGAAAAGCGCCGCAGGAGCGGTGCTTTTCCTCAATCCCTGAAGAAACAGCAGATGAAAATTCTACAAAATCTTGACGGGTCCATTATATAGTTGCGTGGAACGAAAGTCAACCTTGCCGTTTACAGCACAAGGTTCAAAAGTGCAGGCGTGACGTACGTCTCGATGAGCGCGGCCACCAGCAGCAGCGGCACAGAGAATGTCAAAAAGACGCGGATGCAGTCCAGCACACGGCGGAAAAAGGGCGTATCGCTCTTTTTGAGGATCCGTTCCGTCCCCGTGCGGCAGATGAGAAGGCCCAGCGCGCAGGATAAGATCAGCGCGGACAGCTCAAAAATGCCGTGGGGCAAAACGCCGAGAACATACACACCGAGACCGATGCCCTGCTGCTGATAGATGGCGGCGAACGCGCCGAGCATCAGCGCATTCGTGCCGAGCGCGAGCGCACTGAGCGGCAGGAACGGGATGAGCCCGTAGAGCATCGAGAGGAGGGACGCCGTGATGTTGTTGAAAAACAGCGTCGCCATCATCTGCGACTGGGGAACATCGTCGGTAAGTCCCAGCTGCTCGACCTGCGCGGCGAAGTTTTGAAGCGTCTGCTGCGCCATGTCGGGGAAGAGCATCCCTGCGGCGAAGCCAAGAAGCACCAGCACGCCGAACGCGGCGGCGGTATTCAAAAATTCCCGCTTGATGAGATCGCGCGAGAGCGTAGGGCAGAGTTCGAAGATCATGCCAGCTTGGCGATACCGGCCTTGACGCGCTTGATCGTCTCCTCACGGCCGAGGATATGGCAAATTTCGACAGCGCCGCCAGGCGTGACGAGCTTGCCCGCAACGGCGATGCGCAGCGGCCACATGAGCGTCGCGTTCTTCACGCCGAGCTCTTCGGCGAACGAGACGAGCATGTCGTGGATGGCGTCGTTCGTCCACGCGGGAAGACTTTCGAGCTTGGGCAGGACCTTATTGAGCATGTCGAGCGAGACCTCGCTGTTGGTCTTGGACTTCTTGTTCGTGTAGAACTCAACGCCGTACTCGGGAAGAGCATCGAAGAAGTCGACCTTTTCGGGAATATCGGTGAGCTTTTCGCAGCGGGCCTGTAAGAGTGCTGCGATCTCACCGACGGAGTACGCTTCGTTCTTGACGGCCTGACGGATGTAAGGCTCGGCAACTTTACAGAATTCCTCGGGCGGGAGATTGCGCAGATAATTCGCGTTGAAATACGTCAGCTTTTCGATGTCGAAAATGGCAGGGGACTTGGAGATGCCGCCGATGTCGAACGCCCCCACCAGCTCGTCGAGCGTGAAGAACTCCTGCTCGCTCTGCTCGCCGCGCGGCGACCAGCCGAGCAGCGCCACATAGTTGAGGATGGCGGGCGTCAGGTAGCCCTGCGCCTTGAGGTCTTCATAGCTCGGGTCGCCGTTGCGTTTACTCATCTTATGCTGCGCGTCGCGCATGACGGGGGAGCAGTGCACGTAGGTCGGCACCTCCCAGCCGAAGCCCTCGTAGAGGAGGTTGTACTTCGGGGCGGAGGAGAGATATTCGCTGCCGCGCACGACATGGGTGATGCCCATGAGGTGGTCGTCGATGACGTTGGCAAAGTTGTAGGTCGGCAGACCGTCGCGCTTCAAGAGTACCTGATCGTCGAGCGTCTTATTCTCCACCGTGATGTCGCCAAAGCTTGCATCGTGGAAGGTTGTGGTGCCGTCCTTCGGGATACGCTGGCGAATGACGTAGGGCTCGCCCGCGGCGACGCGCGCCTTGGCCTCTTCGAGCGGCAGGTCGCGGCAGGGATCGTCCGCGCGGTCAAATTCGCCGCTGTCCTCCTCGCTCTCGGCCTTTTCGCAGAAGCAGTAGTAGGCGTGGCCGCGCTCGACTAAAAGCTCGGCGTACCTGCCGTAGGTGTCGCGGCGCTCACTCTGGATATACGGGGCGACGGGGCCGCCGACGTCGGGGCCTTCGTCGTGGGAAAGGCCGCATTCCGCCATCGTGCGGTAGATGACGTCCGTTGCGCCCTCGACGAGACGCCCCTGGTCGGTATCCTCGATGCGGAGAATGAACGTGCCGTTTGCGTGGCGGGCGATCAGATAGGTGTAGAGCGCGGTGCGCAGGTTGCCCACGTGCATATAGCCCGTGGGGGAGGGAGCGAAGCGCGTGCGCACCTTACCGTGCGGGATCTTCGCTTCCATTTCCTCAAAATACTTCATGTCGATGGACATAGATGACCTCCTGAAGTGGAATCAAAATAAAGATAATTTATTACACCATATTTTGACCGAAAAGTCAACGAACGCACGACGCTCTTTTTCACCGGAATATGCTTGTATTTTGAAAAGGGGTATGGTAACATAACAAATTGGGTCGATAGCTGCGCCAAAACGGCGCAATTCGAGATAAAATGAGAAAACAAACAGATCGGAGAAAAAACGATGGAAAACATGGAAAACGCGGCGCGCAAGAAAGTGATGCTGTCCGGCATTCAGCCCAGCGGCGATCTGACCCTCGGGTCCTACCTCGGCGCGATCAAGAACTGGGCGGAGCGCGACGAGGAATTTGACAACTACTACTTCATGGCCGATATGCACTCGATCACCGTGCGTCAGGACCCTGCGGCGCTGCGCCGCCGCACGCTCGAGCAGCTGGCGCAGTACATCGCCTGCGGCTTGGACCCCGAGAAGAACACGCTGTTCATCCAGTCCCACGTGCCGCAGCACGCCGAGCTCGGCTGGGTTCTGAACTGCTATACGATGTTCGGCGAGCTCTCGCGCATGACGCAGTTCAAGGACAAGTCCGCCAAGAACAGCGAGAACATCAACGGCGGTCTCTTCACCTATCCTGCGCTGATGGCGGCGGATATCCTGCTCTATCAGCCCGACTATGTCCCTGTGGGCGAGGATCAGAAGCAGCATGTCGAGCTCTGCCGCAACATCGTCCAGCGCTTTAACGGCATCTATGGCGACGTCTTCAAGATGCCCGAGCCGTACATTCCCAAGGTCGGTGCGCGCGTGATGAGCCTGAGCGACCCGGGAGCCAAGATGTCGAAGTCCGATAAGGACCCCAACGGCTCCATTTACCTGATGGAAAAGCCCGAGGATATCCTGCGCAAGTTCAAGCGCGCCGTGACCGACAGCGACACGGAAAACTGCGTGCGCTATGATCCCGCGAACAAGCCCGGCGTTGCGAACCTGATGACCATCTACTCCGCTGTAACGGGCAAGAGCTTTGACGAGATCGAGCAGGAGTTCGCCGGTAAGGGCTACGGCGCGTTCAAGCCCGCCGTGGGCGAGGCCGTCGTTGAAACCCTGCGCCCCATCCGCGAGGAGGCCACGCGCATTTTGGGCGACAAGGCGTATCTCGAGTCCGTGTATCGCGCGGGCGCACAGAAGGCGTCTTACGTGGCAGAAAAAACGCTGCGCAAGGTCTACAAGAAGGTCGGCTTTGTCGCGCGCTGATTAAAGGGTGGAGAACATGAACGGAATTCCGAAAGAGTTATTGCTGAGCGTCGGCGGCGCGCTGCTGTGCGCGTTTGCCGTCAGCTTTCTGATGTGCCCGCTCGTCAAGTCGTTTGCCTATAAGATCGGCGCGATCGACGTGCCGAAGGACAACCGCCGCATGCACAAAAAGCCCGTACCGCGCCTCGGCGGCCTCGCGATCTTCCTCGGCTTTATCGTGAGCATGCTGCTGTTCGTCAAGGTCGACCACCAGTTGCAGGGCATTTTGCTGGGCGCGTCCATCATCGTCGTTTTGGGCGTGGTGGACGATATGTCCCCGCTGCGCGCGTATTTTAAGTTCTGCGTGCAGATCTTCGCGGCGCTCGTCGCCGTGTTCCACGGCGTCGTGATCCAGACGCTCTCCAACCCGAACGTCTTTGCTGAAAGCCCGTATTGGGACCTCGGCTGGTTGTCCATCCCCATCACAGTCTTGTGGATCGTCGGCATCACGAATGCCGTCAACCTCATCGACGGCCTCGACGGCCTTGCCTGCGGCGTTTCGACCATCAGCGCGATCTCGATGCTCGTCATCGCGCTGCTCGTCTCTGAAAGCGATGTGGCGCTCGTGATGGCCGCGCTTGTGGGTGCGTGCCTCGGCTTTATGCCGTACAACAAGAATCCGGCCAAGATGTTTATGGGCGACACGGGCTCGACGTTCCTTGGCTACATCCTTGCGACGATCTCGATCCAGGGCCTTTTCAAGTATTACGCCATCGTGTCGTTCGCGGTGCCGTTCCTGATCCTGGGCCTGCCGATGTTCGACACGCTCTTTGCCATCATCCGCCGCCTTGCCCACGGGCAGAACCCGATGGCGCCTGACCGCGGCCACATCCACCACCGCCTCATCGACATGGGCCTCAACCAGAAGCAGGCCGTCGCGGCGCTGTATGTCATCAGCAGTATCCTCGGCCTTTCCGCCGTGATGCTGACGTCGAGCGGCGCGATCAAGGCGATGCTCTTTCTGATGGCGCTGGCGGTGGCGGCGTTCCTCGCCTCGCGCGTCATCTTCCGCCGCGATATCGACAAGGCATTGCAGGCGGAAAAGGCCGCGGCAGAGGAGAAGAGCACAGAAACCGCCACACCGGCGGAAACCGTGCCTGCGGAACCTGAAGAAGAATCCAACGAAGAGAAAAAAGAGGAAGCATAAATGGAAAAACTGCGCATTATGAGCGTGTTCGGCACGCGGCCCGAGGCCATCAAGATGGCTCCGCTTGTCAAGGAGCTTGCCTCGCGCGACGAGATCGAGAGCCTTTGCTGCGTGACGGCGCAGCACCGCGAAATGCTCGATAGCGTGATGGAGGTCTTCGACCTCAAGGCCGACTGCGACCTTGATATTATGACCCCGCGGCAGACGCTCTCGACCATCACGAGCAAGTGTCTGCTCGGTATGGACGACGCCATTGAGCAATTAAAGCCTGACATGATCTTAGTCCACGGCGACACGAGTACGACGTTTGCCGGTGCGCTCTCGGCCTTTTACCACAAGGTGCCCGTCGGACATGTGGAGGCGGGCCTTCGCACCTACGACAAATACTCCCCGTTCCCCGAGGAGATGAACCGTAAGCTCGTCACGGCCATCGCCGACCTCTATTTCTGCCCGACGAAAAATAACCGCGAGAACTTACTCAAAGAGGGCGTGACCGAGGGCCTTTTCATCACGGGCAATACGGTCATTGACGCACTGAAAACAACGGTGCGCAAGGATTACCACTTTACAACAGAACTGCTCAACGAGCTGGACTATTCAAGAAAGGTCGTGCTCGTGACGTGCCACCGCCGCGAGAATTACGGCCAGCCCATGGAGAACATCATGACCGCGCTGCGTGATATCGCTCTCCAGAACGAGGACTGCGAGCTCGTCTATCCCGTGCACCTCAGCCCTGTCGTGCGCGAGAACGCGCAGAAGTTCCTCGCCGGTACGCCGCGCGTACATTTGATCGACCCGCTGAGCGCGGACGAGATGCACAATCTTATGGCGCGCTGCTACATGGTGATGACCGACAGCGGCGGACTCCAGGAGGAGGCTCCTGCGCTCGGCAAGCCCGTCCTTGTCATGCGCAAAGAGACCGAGCGTCCCGAGGCGGTCGCCGCCGGCACGGTAAAGCTCTGCGGCGTCGAGTACGACGATGTGCTGCGCATGGGCAACGAGCTTCTTCGCAGCAGGGAGGCGTACGACGCGATGGCGCACGCCGTCAACCCCTATGGCGACGGCCACGCCTGCGCACGCATCGCCGACGCGATTTTGTGGCACTTTGGCCGCCGGAGCGAGCGCCCCGCGGATTTTAACGCCTGATTTTGACGGAATGAAAGAAGGGAGTGGAGCGGAATGAGAAAGCGGAGGGTGACGCCCATTGGCGCTGCTTTCGTCGCGCTCGTTTTGCTGGTGCTCCTGTTTGTGGTGCGCGGCGCGCTGCACCGTCCCGCGCACGTCGTGCTGCCGCAGGATGCGAGCAGCGGAGATGTGAGCGACGCGTCGCTCGACGACAGCGCCGTGGGCCGCATCGCCGTGCGGCCCGACACGGTGCAGTCCGCCATCGCGACGCTTGAACGTCCCGCGCGCTACTCGCGCGCCATCACGATCGAGCGCTACTATTCCGGCGGCAGCGGCGTCGACCGCAGCAGTGTCAGCGTCGACGGAGCGTGGATGCGCGTCGACACCGAGCAGGCGAGCGGCGCGCAGAGCCACACGATCTCCAACGGGGAAAGAACGTGGGTCTGGTACGGCGGCAGCGAGCTCTATTACGAGAGCGCCGCAGCCTTCACCGCCGACGAGGAGCAGGGCATCCCGACGTATGAGGACATCCTGCGCCTTGACAAAAAGCGCATCGCCGCGGCGGATTACCGCCTGCTCGACACCGTGGACTGCATCTTTCTGGAAACTGCCGCCGATGACGGCGGCTACATTGAGCGCTACTGGGTCAGCGTGAGCGACGGCCTTCTCTGCGCGGCGGAAAAATTGCAGGGCGAGGATGTCGTCTACCGCATGGCGGGCATGAGCGTCGACAGCGGGAACGTGGCGGAGGACGCCTTTACGCTGCCGGACGGCACAGTGCTCCACGAAAGTGCGCTCGACGGCGCAAACCGGTAAAAGAAACTGAAAAGGCCGTCCGAAGATCGTTCTTCGGACGGCCTTTTTGTCAAAATATGTCATAAAATGAGCAGCAGCCCCAGCGCGACTAAAAGCTCGTCGTCCGCCTTTTCCTCAAAGAGGAAAAAGAGAATGAGCAGCAGCAAAATGTCCGCCGTGTCCACGCCCTTGAGTGGTAATTTGTCGAGGATGCGCGAGAAAAACTGCGACGCCTCCTGACTGATCGGCGGCGGAGGGGGAGCGTCCCCCTGCGGCGGCCTTGGCGGCGGTGCGTTTCCGCCGGAGGGCGGCGGGGGAGGCGGTCTGTTATCACGCGGCGGTTCGACGCGCGGCGCGTCCTGCATCGGCATGCGGGTGTAGACGCCGTCGTCGTTGCGCAGATAGCGGTTATACATTGCGCGGCCCCCCTTCGCTGAGGAGCAGCGTCTTCCCCAGGTGGATGAAGCGCGCGAGCTGTGCCGCGCGCTCGACCTTGTCCTGCCGCTCCGGCTTCAAAAATGGGCGCAGCGCACGCAAAAATGCGGCGGTCTCGCCGCTCTCGGGCCGATTGAGCTGCGAGAGCACGGGCAGCAGCTTGGCAATCATGCCGGGGTCAATGCCGCCGAGCAGCGACGAAAGATCGCCCATCGGATCGCCCTGCGGCGGTGGCGGAGGGGGAGCCGACGGCGCAGGACCGGCCGCACCGCCCGCGGGCGGGGGAGGCGGTGCGCTGCCGCCGGACTGCCCCATCTGCTGCGACAGATTTTGCGCCATGTTCATCACCTGCGCCATGGCGTCCGGATCGGAGAGCAGGGTATTCAGTTTTTCCTCCCACTCGCTCATCGTGACGCCCTCCCGCGGTTTTTATTTTTTTGCGCTGTCGTTGATGCGGTTCATAATGGCCATGCCCTCGGGACTTTTCATCAGGTTCGAGAGCATTGTGGCCAACTCTTTCGTGTTGCCCGCCGCGGCATTCTGCGCCGCGTGATTGAGCGCCGCGCCGCCATCCTGAGAGGTGAGCATCTGCATGAGCCTTTGCCCGTCGCCCGATTGCAGGAGCGACTGCGCTATGGCAGGATTGCGCTTGAACTTGTCGATGAGCTGCTGCGTGCTGTGATCCATAGCTGTGCCTCCGTTTCCTGTCTTTCAAGGCAGTATATGAGAGGGACGCGGCAGTTGTGCCGCCGCAGCGGCGAAATTTTTTGAAAAATTTTCCGAACCCGTGAAAGAAAACGCCCTGCCCGCGCACATGTATGGTGTAAGGCCTTTGAGGAGAGAAACATATATGTTTTCAAACGAAGCATTTGCCCAAAATGCAGAAAAGTACATGGACACGGTCTTTCGCGTGGCCTACGGCTGGCTCAAAAACCCGGACGACGCCAACGATGTGACACAGGACGTATTGATAGAGCTGTACAAAACAGATAAGGCGTTCGAGTCGGACGCCCATTTGAAAAACTGGCTCATCCGCGTCACCGTCAATCGCTGCAAGATGCTCTTCCGCTCGCCGTGGCGCCGGCACGAGGACATCGACGACTATGCCGAGACATTATCCTTCGAGCAGCCGCGGGACGGCGAGCTCTTCAAAGCCGTGATGGCACTCGACAAAAAATACCGCGTGCCGCTGCTGCTCTTCTATTACGAGGGGTATACAACGGCGGAGGCCGCGTCGATGCTCGGCATTCCCGAAAAGACCGTCAGCACAAGACTTTACCGCGCAAGGGCGAAGCTCAGAACGATTTTGGAGGAGGAGTAAAGCAATGACAGAAAAAGAGAGATTTCAACGCGCGTTCGCGCCGCTGCACGCCTCCCCGGACACGATGACGGAGGTAATGAAGATGACAGAACGGAAAACAAAACGCCCCGCGCTGCGCCGCGCCGCGACCATCGGCCTTGCGGCCGCGCTCGTGCTGGCGCTCGGCAGCGTCGCGTATGCCTCGGACCTCGGCGGTATCCAGCGCACGGTGCAGCTCTGGCTCAACGGTGAGATGACGGACGCAACGCTGACGGTAAACGAGGGAAGCTACACCCTGCGCTATCCGGACAAGGACGGCACCGAGCACGAAATGGGCGGCGGTGGCATTGCCATCGAAGACGACGGCACGGAGCGAGCGCTGACCGAGGAAGAGATGTTAGAGCATCTCAACGCGCCCGAGGTCGAAGAGCGCGAGGACGGCACGGTCACGGTCTACTACCTCGACCAGAAGCTCGACGTCACGGACAAGTTCGACGAGGACGGCGTCTGCTATGTGCAGCTTGAGGGCGGCGAGAAGACGATCTACATGACCATCAAGCGCGGCAACGGCTACGCAACGAGCACGACAAAGTACATCCTGCCAAGCGAATTCAACAACTGAAAGAAAAACGAGAAAGGTTCCGCACAGCGATGCTGTGCGGAACCTTTCTCCTATTGGGGAAAGCCTCGCAGAGTTTCGTGCCCGCAGGCACGAAATAAAATCAGATCGTTTTTCGCCGCGGCGTGTACGTGGTGAAAACACCTCTCGCGGAGCGTGTGTCGAGCTGCCATATTGGCGGCGAGGCACGGAGCGCAGCGCGGCCTTCTCCCAAAAGCGGCAAAGCCACTTTTTGGAAGATATTATTTCTGCGCCTTGCCGTAGTCGCAGTCTTTTCTAAGCGGGCAGCCGTCGCAGTTGGCTTTGCGGGCGGTGCAGCGGTCGCGGCCGAACAGCACCAGTCGGTGGCAGAAGTCGTTCGACTCCTCCGGCGGCAGGATGGCGCGCAGCTGCTTTTCGACGCTCAGCGGGTCCTTGCTGCCGTCCGTCAGGCCGAGGCGGCCCGTGATGCGGATGCAGTGCGTGTCGCACACGTAGGCGGGCTGGCCGTAGACGTCACCGAGGATCAGGTTCGCCGTTTTGCGCCCGATGCCGGGGAGGGCTGTGAGCTCCTCCATCGTGCCGGGGACCTTGCCGCCGTACTTTTCGAGCAGGATCTTCGCGCACTCGACGATGTCCTTCGACTTCGTGTTGTAAAATCCGCAGGAGCGGATCGCGTCGCCGACCTCTTCATACGTCGCGTTCGCGAAGGCCTCAAGCGTCGGGAACTTCTGATAGAGCGACGGCGTGACCATGTTCACGCGCGCGTCGGTGCACTGGGCGGAAAGGCGCACGGCGAACAGAAGCTCGTAGTCCTTTTTATATTCGAGCGAGCAGCGCGCGTTGGGGTAGAGGACCTTCAGCTCCTCCACGATGCGGCGGACGGCGGCTTTGGATTTCATGGCGAAACCTCCTGCGTTTCATCAATACTGCCGACAGTATAGCACAGAGACACGGAAAAATCGACAGAAAAAGTCTGTGCAGTGAAGAAAAAACGTGCTATAATCATTCCATCTGTAAAAAAGGAGGCTTGTGCGATGCGGCTACTATTCAAGCAGCGCTTTTTTTCCTGGTTCGACAGCTATGATATCTACGATGAGGACGGCAACACCGTCTTTACGGTCGAGGGCAAGCTCGCCTGGGGGCACTGCCTGCACATTCTGAACGCCATGGGCGATCACATCGGAACGGTGCAGCAGCGGGTGCTGACCTTCCTCCCGAAGTTTGAGCTCTACATCGGCAAGCTGTATTACGGCTGCATCCGCAAGGAATTCACGTTCTTCACCCCGCGCTTCACCCTTGAGTGCAGTGACTGGGAGGTGAACGGCAGTTTTATGGAATGGGATTACACGATCGACAGCCCCTCGCGCGGCTGCATCGCCTCCATCACGAAGGAGCTGTTCCACTGGACGGATACCTATGTGATCGACGTTTACGACCCGAAGGACGCACTGGGCGCGCTGATGGTCGTGCTGGCCATCGACGCGGAAAAATGCAGCAGGAACAACTGATATGAGTGAAAAGAGACCTTTGGCGGATGAGATCCGCCCGCTGACGCTCGACGAGGTCGTGGGGCAGAAGCACTTGCTCGGAAAAGGCGCGCTGCTGCGTCGGCTCATCGAGTCCGGCTCGAGCGCGAATATGATCTTCTACGGCCCGTCCGGCACGGGCAAGACGACGATCGCGAACATCATCGCGAACCGCACGAATAAGACCCTGTACCGCCTGAACGCGACGACCGCGAGCCTTCAGGATGTCAAGAGCATTATCTCCGATGTCGGCACGATGATGGCACCGGGCGGCATTCTGCTCTACCTCGACGAAATTCAGTATTTCAACAAAAAGCAGCAGCAGAGCCTGCTCGAATTCATGGAAAACGGCTCTATCACGCTGATCGCGTCGACGACGGAGAACCCGTATTTTTACGTTTACGGCGCGCTTTTATCCCGTTCGACGGTGTTTGAGTTCAAAAACGTCAGCGCGGAGGAGACGATCCCCGCGGTCGAGCGCGCGCTCGGCATTTTGAAAGAGCGCAGCGAGCTGCCGCTTTCCTGGGAGGACGACGTGCCGCGCGTCATCGCGCAGCAGTGCGGCGGCGATGTGCGCAAGGCAGTGAGCGCGTGCGAGCTTTTATACGAGGCGGCGGACGTCACGAACGGCGAACTTTTGCTGAAAAGTGAAGACGCCTTACAGGTCGCACAGCGCAGTGCCATGCGCTACGACAAGGGCGGCGACGCGATGTACGACTGTGCGAGCGCGCTGATGAAGTCGCTGCGCGGCAGCGACCCCGACGCGGCGCTCCACTACCTCGCAAGATTTTTGGAGGCGGGCGATCTGGTCACGCCATGCAGACGTTTACTCTGCTCGGCGAGCGAGGATGTCGGCATGGCCTATCCGCAGGCTATCGCCATCGTCAAGGCCTGCGTCGATACGGCGATGCAGCTCGGCCTTCCCGAAGCGCAGCTGCCGCTGGCGCAGGCGGCGGTGCTGCTCGCCACCGCGCCGAAGTCCAACAGCGTGGTCGAGAGCATTAATGCCGCTTGGGCAGACGTGAAGGCGGGCAAGAGCGGCAATTTCCCGCGCTGCCTCCAGAATGTCCACGCCGATTCGACCGGCGGCGCGCAGGGGCAGAACTACAAGTACCCGCACGCCTACCCGAACCATTGGGTGAAGCAGCAATATCTGCCCGACGAGCTCAAAAACGTGCAGTACTACCACTACGGCGACAACAAGGTCGAGCGCGCCGCCGCGCAGTACTGGGAAGCGATCAAGGGGTGAGCACATGGACCTGAGGTTGAACGATATTGTCGAAATGAAGAAGCCGCATCCCTGCGGCGAAAAGCTCTGGCTCGTGACGCGCGTGGGCATGGACATCAAGCTCAAATGCAGGCGCTGCGGTCACGAGGTGATGCTGCCGCGCGCCAAGGCGGAAAAGGGCATCAAGAAAATCGTAGAAAGGGAGGAACCCCATGAATAAGAAGACGAGAGCCGTCGCGATCCTGCTGGTCGCGGTGATGATCTTATCGCTCGTTGCATCGATGGTTATTCCGTATTTATAAAATACAGCGCGACAGCGCTGCACATAATTCCCTGCGCCGCGCAGGGGAGCGAGTCAAAGGGGCCATTCTCTTTCGTGAAAGAGAATGGCCCCTTTGGAACCCCAAGAGAAAGACTTAGATTGGCAGCCTCAGGCTTGGATGACTTTTATGCCTCCGGAATGAAAATGCCTGCGCGCGGCGTTGCCGCGTTAGCATTGCTATACGATTTGAGTTGCTTCTATTATCCGCTGCCGCTCTGCCTATCTTGTAGAAGTGCGCAGTAATCACCGTCTACCGGAGTGCTAATCAATGCGGCGAGCGAAGCAATGCCGCATTCCGCACGCAGTCTGCCGCCAGACAAACGTCACTCGCGCATCACGGTAGTAAGGCGCGGTTGCAAACGGAAACGACTCGCAGAAGATTCATGGCGAAGCCATGTACACCGTGCCCGATTGCGCAGCGCGTGCAGTTCTTCAAGATAAAAACTGCCAATGTGCGGGGTCGAGGGGGAAGGCCCCTCGTCCTTTCTCTTGGGGGTGTAAGGGGGATATTCTCTTTCGAGAAAGAGAATATCCCCCTTATCCGCGTCCCCCACACGGTGTGGGGAAAACCCCGCAGCGCTTTTGCGCTGCCATTTTATCCCGCGAGGGAAAAGATAAGAAAAGGGCATCTTTCGCCCTTTTCTTTTTTTGTCCATTGCTATAATGGACTTCCATTGAGGGAGGTGTGCCATGGTCATCTACATAGAAAGCGTCTTCGCGTTTAACGTTCTCGTCGACTATCTGTTGTTGTTCGGCGCGGCGAGAGTCGCAGGGCGGACAGTCGCGCGGAGAAGACTTTTGCTCGGCGCGGCGGTCGGCGGTATTTATGCGGCAGTGCAGCTCTTTTTGCCGAAAAGCGTCGTTTTGTTGCTGCTTGGGCTCGCTTTGATGGGCGCGGCGGCGTATCGCGGCAGTGGGCGGGCGGTCAAGCTGACGCTGCTGTTTTTCCTTGCCTCGTGCGGCCTCGCTGGCGTGGTGATGCTCTTAGGGCAGAGTCTGGGGTCGATGGCGCGCCTTGCGCGCGGCGTGGTGACAGCAGACCTGCCGTGGGGCGTCTTCCTGATCGCGGCGGGGACGTCGTATTTGCTGCTTTCCGTCGTGTTCCGCTGCGGCGCGGCGCGGACAGGGAGCGAGACGGCGGATGTGGTCATCGCCTATCGAGGAAAAACGGCCCGCGTGCGGCTGCTGCGCGACACGGGCAACACGCTCTGTGACCCTGTGACGGGCCTCGGCGTGCCGGTCATCGACCGTCACGCACTGGGAGACCTCATCAGCGAAGAAGAGACCGCGACGCTGCCGCATATTGCGTATTGCAGCGTGGGCAATGCGGATGGAACGCTGCCACTGCTGCGCTGTGAAGCAATAACGGTTGACGAAATCAAACTCGGCTCGCGTGCCGTTGCCCTGGCGGAGCACCCGCTCGGCGACGGCGGTGCATATGCGGGACTGTGGTGCGAAGGATGCGAAAAGGGGGAGAAGCATGGAGAGCTTGCTCAAAACGCTGTGGCGTAGACTGCGCTTTTATCTCATCGACTGGGGGCTCATCGCGCGGCGGGGAATTTTCTACATCGGCGGCAGCGATACGCTCCCGCCGCCGCTCGAGCGGGAGAAGGAAGCTGAGCTCATCGCGCGCATGGATGAAGGCGACGAGAGCGTGCGCGGCACGCTCATTGAGCACAACCTGCGGCTTGTCGCCTACATCGCGCGCCGGTTTGAAAATACCGGCATCAACATCGAAGACCTCATCTCCATCGGTACGATCGGGCTCATCAAGGCAGTGAACACGTACCGCAGCGACAAGAACATCAAGCTCGCGACCTACGCCTCGCGCTGCATTGAAAATGAGATCCTCATGCACCTGCGCAAGACCGCGCCGCAGAAGTCCGAGGTCAGCTTTGACGAGCCGCTCAACACCGACTGGGACGGAAACGAGCTGCTGCTCTCCGACATTCTCGGCACCGACGAAGACCTTGTCTTGAAGCCCATTGAGGACGATGTCGACCGCCAACTCCTGATGGACGCGGTCGACAAGCTGACCGCGAGGGAGAGAACAATCATCACGCTGCGCTTTGGCCTCGGTGGACGGGAGGAAAAGACGCAGAAGGAGGTCGCCGACCTGATGGGCATTTCGCAGAGCTATATCTCGCGCCTTGAGAAGCGGATCATCGTGCGGCTGAAGAAGGAAATCCTCAAAATGAGTTGACAAGCGGCGCAAAAAACGGTATGATTCAGCGTGACAAATGCGAAGAAGAGGAGCAGTATCCGCATCTGAAAGCGAAGAGAGAGGGCGGCCGGTGTAAGCCCTTGTGCAGGATGTGGGGAAGTCGCCTTGGAGCTGCCGCGCTGAAAAGAGAGTAAGCCGGACGGGGACTCCCGTTACAGAGGCATGAGTGTCCGCGTATGCGGAAATTCAGGTGGTACCACGGTCATTGATCGCCCTGAGTAGCTTTCGCTGCTCGGGGCGTTTTTTAATGAAAGGAAGCGAATATGGGCATACAGTTTGAGACCGACTACAATATGGAAACGCTGACGGCCATGGCTAAGGGCCTGCGCAAAACCGTGCGCAGAAAGCGCAGCCGCCGCGTACACATTTTTGCGGCAGTTGTGCTGGTTCTCGGTATCCTGACGATTCTTGCCACAGTTGCAGGCGGTGAACCGCTCGGTGCGAGCGGCGTCGTGACGCTGCTTGCGCTGCTGGTGGTCATTCTGGCGACCGTTTTCGAGGACAGGCTCAACGCCTGGTTTGCGAGAAAGCGCCTGCTGCCGGGCACGGAGCACGCCGCTGCCACGTTTGAAGAGGACGGCTACGTTTCGGCAACGGGTGTGACGGAAAGCCGGTTTTCCTATGCCCAGATCGTGGCCGTCGCCGAGACGGCGCGCTACTTTGTCTTTGCCCTGTCCTCGCACCATACGCAGGCGTATGACAAGAGAACTATCCGCGGCGGGAGCGTTGAAGACTTCCGCGCGTTTATTGCCGAAAAGACGGGAAAGCTCGTCGAAAATATCAAATAAGAGCAATATTGTTCAAAAGATAGGAGAAAACCAATGAAAGAATTACCCAAGATCTATGAGCCCCAGCAGGTCGAGGGCCGCATCTATCAGATGTGGATGGACCACGACTGCTTCAAGGCCGAGCCCGACCCGGACAAAAAGCCGTTTTCCATCGTCATGCCGCCGCCGAACGTCACCGGCCAGCTGCACATGGGCCATGCAATGGACTCGACGCTGCAGGACATCCTGACGCGCTTTAAGCGCATGCAGGGCTACTCCGCCCTGTGGCTCCCCGGCACTGACCACGCGGGCATCGCCACGCAGATCAAGGTCGAAGAGGAACTGCGCACCAAGGAGGGCCTGACGCGCTACGACCTCGGCCGCGAGAAGTTTTTACAGCGCGTGTGGCAGTGGAAGGAAAAGTACGGCAACCGCATCGTCGAGCAGCAGAAGAAGATGGGCGCGAGCTGTGACTGGTCCCGCTCCCGCTTCACGATGGACGAGGGCTGCTCCAAGGCCGTGCGCGAGACGTTCTGCGAGCTCTACGATAAGGGCCTGATCTACAAGGGCAGCCGCATCATCAACTGGTGCCCGCACTGCCTGACGGCGCTCTCCGACGCGGAGGTCGAGTATGTCGACAAGCCGGGCCACCTCTGGTATATCCGCTACCCGCTCTCCGACGGCAGCGGCGATATCGTCGTCGCCACCACCCGTCCTGAGACGATGATGGGCGATACGGGCGTTGCGGTCAACCCTGAGGACGAGAAGTTCAAGCACCTGATCGGCAAGACCTGCATCCTGCCCATTATGAACCGCGAAATTCCCATCGTGGGCGACGAATACTGCGAGATCGGCTTCGGCACGGGCGCTGTTAAGATGACCCCTGCACACGACCCCAACGACTTTGAGGTCGGCCTTCGCCACAACCTCGAGGTCATCCGCGTCATCGCCGACGACGGTACGATCAACGAAAACGGCGGCAAGTACAACGGCATGGACCGCTATGAGTGCCGCAAGGCCATCGTCAAGGACTTAGAAGAGCAGGGCTACCTCATCAAGACCGAGCCCTACTCCCACAACGTCGGCACGTGCTATCGCTGCCACAACGACGTCGAGCCCCTCATCTCCGCGCAGTGGTTCGTCAAGATGGAGCCGCTTGCCAAGGAGGCCATCCGCGTCGTGAACGACGGTACGATCAAGTTCGTGCCTGAGCGCTTCACCAAGACCTATATCAACTGGATGGAGAACGTGCATGATTGGTGCATTTCCCGCCAGCTGTGGTGGGGTCACCAGATCCCCGCGTGGTACTGCGACGAGTGCGGCCATATCAACGTCAAGCGCGAAGACCCGACGGAATGCGAAAAGTGCGGCTGCAAGCACCTGACGCGCGAGGAGGATGTGCTCGATACATGGTTCTCCTCCGCGCTCTGGCCCTTCTCCACGATGGGCTGGCCCGACCTCGATTCTCCCGACCTCAAGTACTGGTATCCCACGTCCGTCATGGTCACAGGCTACGATATTATCTTCTTCTGGGTCGCGCGCATGATCTTCTCCGGCATGGAGCAGATGAAGAAGGAGCCGTTCAAGACCGTCTTCATCCACGGCCTCGTCCGCGACGACAAGGGCCGCAAGATGTCCAAGTCGCTCGGCAACGGCATCGACCCGCTGGAGATGGCCGAGAAGTACGGCGCGGACGCGCTGCGCTTCAACCTCATCACCGGCAACTCCCCGGGCAACGACA
>OOBV01000332.1_pt1 | contig 46655 bp, 41 predicted proteins | sample 1671731 | NCBI WGS metagenome assembly OOBV01 (sample SAMN06348186, study PRJEB24527) | human gut metagenome | biome: human gut; feature: ankylosing spondylitis patient; material: feces | host: Homo sapiens | place: China | collected 2015-10
CTCGCAAACGGGCTGAGAGGAAGCTGTGCGCTTCGACCTGCTACCTGATTTGGGTAATGCCAACGGAGGGAGTCCATTCGTTTGCGGTTTTCGCCGCGGGAGGCCTTCTCCGGAGGGCAAGCCCGCGGCGTTTTTTATTGAAAAAGGAGGAAGCAAAATGCTGGGTAATTGTTTGGACAATGTGCGGGAAAAATCCCCCCTGATCCACAATATCACCAATTATGTCACTGTCAACGATGTGGCCAATGTGCTGTTGGCCTGCGGGGGAAGCCCCATTATGGCCGATGACCTGGGAGAGGTGGAGGAGATCACTTCCATCTGCGGCGGCCTGAATATCAACATCGGCACACTGAACAGCCGTACCATTCCGGGGATGTTTGCCGCCGGGAAAAAGGCCAATGCCCTTTCTCATCCGGTGGTGCTGGACCCGGTAGGGGCCGGTGCCAGCACGCTGCGCACCAAGACGGCGCTGGATCTGCTGGAGCAGGTGCATTTTGCCGTCATCCGGGGCAATATCTCCGAAATCAAGACCCTGGCCCAGGGCAGCGGCAAGACCCGGGGTGTGGACGCCGATCTGTCCGACGCCGTTACAGAGGACAACCTGGATGCCGCCGTTGCCTTTGCCAAGGAAGTGGCCGCTCGTTTTGACAGCGTGGTGGCCATCACCGGCGCTATTGATTTGGTGGCCGACAAGGAGCGGTGCTTTGTCATTCGCAACGGCCGGCCGGAGATGGGGAAGATCACCGGCACCGGCTGCCAGCTGTCCGGGCTGACGGCGGCCTTTGTCACCGCCAATCCGGAGCATACGCTGGAAGCGGCCGCCGCAGCTGTGGTTACGATGGGCCTGGCTGGTGAGCTGGCATTTCAGCGTCTGGAAGAGGGCGAGGGCAACAGCTCTTACCGCAACCGGATCATTGACGCCATCTATCACATGGACGGCAAGCAGCTGATGGAGGGCGCCCGGTATGAAGTGCGATAAAAAAGATCTGCTGCTTTATGGCGTCACCGACCGGAGCTGGCTGGGGGAGCGGACCCTTTATTCTGCGGTGGAGCAGTCTATTCTGGGCGGCGTGACCATGGTGCAGCTGCGGGAAAAGGATCTGGCCCACGAGGAATTCCAGAAGGAGGCCCGGCAGATCCAGGAGCTTTGCAAAAAGCACCAGGTGCCTTTCCTCATCAATGACAATGTGGAGCTGGCGGTGGAGATCGAAGCCGACGGCGTTCATGTGGGCCAGCACGATATGGAAGCGGGGCAGGTGCGCCAGAAGATCGGTCCGGACAAGATCCTGGGGGTCTCGGCCCAGACAGTGGAGCAGGCTCTCAAGGCCCAGGCGGCGGGCGCCGATTATCTGGGAGTGGGGGCGGTGTTCCCCACCGGTACCAAAGACGATGCCGACGCCGTCAGCCTGGATACGCTGAAAGCCATTTGCCAGGCGGTGGATATCCCGGTGGTGGCCATTGGCGGCATCAAGGAAAGCAATATCCTAGACCTCAAAGGTAGCGGCATCTGCGGCGTGGCGGTGGTTTCGGCCATTTATGCCAAGGAGGATCCCCAGGCCGAGGCAGCCGGACTGCGGAAGCTGACCGAGGAGGCCGTTCAGTGAAGATCCAGGGGGCTTTGTTTGATCTGGACGGCACATTGCTTCAGTCCATGGAGATGTGGCAGCAGCTTCCCCTTCAGCTGGTACGGCGTCTGGGGGGAGAACCCCCGGAAGATCTGGCCCGTACCATCGAGGCCATGGATCAGCGCCAGGCGGCGGAGTACATTATCCAGACCTTTGGTTTGTCGGTTTCGGTGGAGCAGGTGCTAAAGCTGGTGGAGGAACTGGCGGAAGAAGAATACCGCCAGCATCTTCCGGCCAAGCCTGGAGCGGAAGCACTGCTGGAGCAGCTGCGGCAGCAAAAAATCCCCTGTGGCATCGTCAGCGCCACCCAGAAAGAGCTGTCCCAGGCGGCCATGGAGCGGCTGGGGCTGTGGAAGTATTTTTCCTTTGCCCTGGACTGCGGAGAGTATGGACCCAAGACAAATCCCCATATCTATCTGGCCGGGGCGGAAAAGCTGGGAAGCGCACCGGATTGCACCCTGGTTTTTGAGGATGCTCTTCATGCGGCCCGCACCGCGAAAGAAGCGGGTTTTGTGACCGTGGGGGTGTGGGACCCTTCGGGAGAAGAGCACCAAGGAGAGATGGAAGCACTTTGCGATCATTATATAAAGCGTCTGGACGCACTGGAACTGGAAAAGTGTTTTGAGTGACAGAATGCGGCGGGTCGGGGGCACCACTTCCCGTCGCTTAACAAAACTTCAATGCAAAAAGGAGAAAGAACATGAAAACAGCATTGACGATCGCTGGAAGTGATTCCAGCGGAGGCGCCGGGATCCAGGCCGATATCAAGACCATGACGGCCAATGGCGTTTATGCCATGAGCGCCATCACCGCCCTGACGGCCCAGAATACCACCGGCGTTTACGGCATTATGGAAGCAACCCCGGAATTTTTGGAAGAGCAGCTGGAGCGGGTGTTTACCGACATCTACCCCGACGCTGTCAAAACCGGCATGGTTTCCTCTTCCGCTCTGATCGCCGTCATCGGCAAGGTTTTGCGGCGGCATCAGGCAAAAAACATCGTGGTGGACCCGGTGATGATCTCTACCAGCGGCTCCCGGCTGCTTGCAGAGGATGCAGTGGCCGCTCTGAAAGAAGAGCTGCTGCCTTTGTGCACGGTGTGTACCCCCAACATTCCGGAAGCCCAGGTGCTGGCCGGCATGGCCGTCACCTGTCCGGAGGAAATGGAGCAGGCCGCCCAGCGCATCGGGGAAAAATATGGATGCGCTGTTTTGTGCAAAGGCGGCCATCAGGTGAGTACCGCCGACGATTACCTCTGGCAGAATGGAAAGGGAACCTGGATGCGGGGCCAGCGGATTGAAAACCCCAACACCCACGGCACCGGCTGCACTTTGTCCAGCGCCATTGCCGCAAACCTGGCCAAAGGTTATGACCTGCCTGCTGCGGTAGAGCGGGCCAAGGCCTATATTTCCGGGGCGCTGGCCGCTATGCTGGATCTGGGGGCGGGAAGCGGCCCGCTGGACCATCTCTTCGATTTGAAAGGGGAGTTTGTGAAATGAAGCGGGATCTGCTGAAAGTCTGTCTGGAAGAAAACACGCCCCTGTGGGATCAATGCCTGGATACCCCATTTTTGCAGGGGATTGCCCAGGGCACTTTGCCGGAGGACTGCTTCAAGGGGTATATTGTGGACGATAGCTTGTATCTGCGGGAATATTCCAAGGTCTTTGCCTGGGGGATGCTCCACGCCCGGGATATGGCGGAGATCCGGGCTTATTACTCTCTTCTGTCTTTTGTCAACGAAGGGGAAGGGGCCACCCGTCGCCAGTATCTGAAAAAGTATGACCTTACCGATGAGAGTATCCAGCATCTGCCCCTGCGGCCGGAAAACCGGGCCTATGTGGACCGGATGATCGAAGGGGCACGGGATGGAGAAGGGGCGGCGGAATGCCTTATGGCCAGTCTGCCCTGTATGCTCAGCTATGGCTATATTTTCCGCAAAATGGTGGAGCGCAATCCCGGGGTGCTGGACACCGTCTATGGCCCCTTTGTGCGGGATTACGCCGGGGAGAAATACGAGGAAAGCTGCCGCCAGTGGATGGAGTTTGCAGAGAAGGTATGCGAAGAGCTGCCAGAGGAGCGGTGGGAAACCTGCCGCAAGCTGTTCTGGGACTGCTCGGTGCATGAGCAGAAGTTCTGGGAAATGAGCCAGAATCCAAGAGAAGATGTGTAATGGCGGCGAGCTGCCGCACGCTCTGGCGGGCCTGCTTTTGCAGGCCCGTTTTTCTTTTGCGCTCTTGTGAAAAAGACAAAGGCTATGGTATGATAAAATCAGTAAAATAGAAGGAGGATATGCCATGACCAGAGAGGAAAAACTGGCCTCCATTTACCGGGGCGGCACAGTCTATCGTCCGCTGCAGGAGGAAAAAAGCATCCTGCTGGAAGTGCAGCTGGGATGCAGCTGGCACAAATGCGCCTTCTGCGACTTTACACGGGATCATTTTGAGCTTCTGCCCCTGGAAGAGGTGCGCCGGGCGGCGGAGATTCTGGGAGAACTGAAGGTGGAGGGAAACCGGGTGTTTCTGCTGGGACAGAATCCTTTCTGCCGCTCCACTTCCGATCTGCTGCATATTTTCGGCTATATCCACCACTATCTCCCCTGGGTCAGCGAGATCAGCATGTATGCCCGGGCCGATGATATCCTGCGTAAATCCTCGGAGGATCTGCGCACGCTGCGCCAGATGGGGCTGCGGGATCTCCATGTGGGTGTGGAATCGGGCAGCGATACCGTGCTGCTCATGGCGAACAAGGGGGAGACGGCAGCCGATCTGCTGCGGGCCTTCCGCAAACTGGACGAGGCCGGCATCCAATATCTGGTCACATCCATTCTGGGGTTGGGTGGCAAACAGATGTGGAAGAGCCACGCCATCGAAACCGCCCGGCTGTATAATCAGATCCATCCCCGGAACATCTGGGTGCTGGCGCTGAAACTGTTCCCGGGAACACAGCTGTACCGGCAGGCCAGCCAGGGCCTTTTTGAGCCGATGACCCCTTGGCAGATGCTGCGGGAGGAGCGGCTGCTGGTCCAGTGCCTGGAAGTGAAGGACTGCTTTTATATGGATACCACCGCCCTCAATCAATACACTCTGGCGGCTCATCTGCCCGATGGGAAAGAGGGGCTTTTGCAGGCCATCCACCAGCTGTTGGTGGACGAAGAGCTGCCGGTGGGGCCTGGGAGCGGAGAAGGAGGGGTGCTGTCATGAACGGAGAAGCACAGGAAAAGCTGCCCTTGGGGCGCTGGCGCCATTTCAAAGGCGGAGAATATCAGGTGTATGGGGTGGCCATTCATTCGGAGACAGAGGAAGAATATGTGGTGTACCGCCCCTTGTATGGGGAAGGGAAGCTGTGGATTCGTCCTCTTTCCATGTGGCTGGAAGAAGTGGAGCGGGATGGAAAAAAGCAGAAACGGTTCACCTATATCGGGAAATAAAAGCTCCTGTTTCTGGAAAAAATAAAAAATATGACGAAAATCCTTGCAATGGGGAAGCAGATCCGATATAATATAAGAAATTTTAGGCATCTGTCGCGGCGCGGCGCGGAAGCCGGAATAAAAAGAATTTCGCCTGCACGCAAAGCCTTCAGTTGACTGGGGGCTTTTCTTTCGGTCAGCCGCCGCAGAATAGGAGGTTTTTATGGGAAAGAATTTGCTGGAACTGAAAAGCCTGGATGTGTCCGAAATCGTTTCCATCCTGGATCAGGCCCAAGCCTTTCACGATGGGGAAGTCTTTCGCGGCCTGGAAGGACGCATTGCCGCCAATTTGTTTTTTGAACCCTCGACCCGTACCCAGTACAGCTTCAATGTAGCTGAAGTGAAACTGGGTCTACGGGTCGTTTCTTTTAATCCGGCTGGCTCCTCTTTGCAGAAGAACGAGAGCTTCTATGACACCGTCAAAACATTCGACAGCTTCGGCCCCGATCTGCTGGTCATCCGCCATGTGGAAAATGAGTACTATAACCAGCTGCTGGGCCATGTGAATGCTAAGATTTTGAACGGCGGCGACGGCACCGGCAACCATCCCACCCAGTCTTTGCTGGATCTGCTTACCATCCGCCAGGAGTTCGGCCATTTTGAAGGGCTGAAGGTGGCCATTATCGGGGATGTGTCCCACAGCCGGGTGGCCCACACCAACTTCGAGGTGATGGGACGGCTGGGGATGGAAGTGTGTACCAGCGGCCCGGAGGAATATATGGAGACCGCCCTCAATTATAAGCCCTTTGAAGAGGCGGTGCGGGAAAGCGATGTGGTGATGCTCCTTCGGGTGCAGCACGAACGCCACAAAGAGAAGATGCACCTTTCGGTGGAAGAATATCACCAGCGCTACGGCATGGACAAGCAAAAGCTCAGCTGGATGAAGGATGGGGCCATCATCATGCATCCCGCTCCCTTTAACCGGGGTGTGGAGATCGCCGATGAAGTGGTGGAATGCAGCCGCTCCCGCATCTTCAAGCAGGTGAACAACGGCGTGTTTGTCCGCATGGCCGCCATCAAGCGGGCCCTGTGGGATTAAACGCCGGGCAGAACAGAGAAGAAATAACCCACCATTGTGGGAAGACAGATACAGGGAGGAAACACAGATGGAAAAAACCCAACGCTTTGACCGCAAGTTGGTTTTTGAAAACGGGCGTGAGTTTCTGGGCGCAGGTTTCGGCAGCCCGCGGGAAGCTCTGTGCCAGTGCAGCTTTGACACCGCCATGATCGGCTATCAGGAGATCCTCAGCGATCCGGCCTGCGCCGGGGAAGCTTTGGTGATGACCTATCCGGTGATCGGCAGCTATGGCATGGCCGACGAGGACTATGAGTCCCGGGCCTGCTACGCCGGATGCCTGATTGTCCGCCGCTATAACGACCGCCCCTCCAACTTCCGCTACACCAAAACGCTGGAAGAAGTGATGGTGGAAAACGACATCCCCGGCATCCAGGGGGTGGACACCCGGGCTATCGGCCGGATGCTCCGGGACGAGGGCAGCATGAAGGTGCTGCTCACCGACAAGGATACCAGCCTGGAAAAGGCCATGGAGCTTATTCGTCAGGCAGCTCCCGAAGAGGGCCTGGCCAAAAAAGTGGGCGGTAAGAAGATCCGTTACAGCCGTACGGCAAACTTCCGCTATAATGTGGCGGCGGTGGACTGCGGCATCCGCCAGAGCAGCATCCGCTGCCTGAACAAGCGGGGCTGTAATGTGACCATCGTGCCCCAGGACATCACAGCGGAGGAACTGAAGGCTCTCAAGCCCGACGGCCTGTTCCTCTCCAGCGGCCCGGGCGATCCCAAGGAATGTGAGGGAGTCATCGCTCTGGTGAAGGAGATGTGGGGCCAGATGCCCATCTTCGGCGTGGGGCTGGGCTGCCAGATCATTGCCCTGGCCGCTGGCGGCGATACCTATAAGATGAAGCATGGTCACAACGGCGGCAATGTGCCTGTCAAGACCATCTATGGAGACAAGCGGGAGATCACTTCCCAGAGCCACAGCTTTGCCATCTGCGAAAAGAGCCTGGAGAACACCGGTTTGAAGGTGACCCACCGCCATCTGCTGGATGACACTGTGGAAGGCATCATGGAGGAAAAGAGCCGGGTGATCGGCGTGCAGCATTATCCGGAGAACGATCCCGGTGCCGACGACTGCGCTTATGTATACGACACCTTTATCACCATGATGGACAACGCCAAAGAGGGAGGAAGCAACAATGCCTAAACGCACCGATATCAATAAGATCCTGGTGATCGGTTCCGGCCCCATCGTCATCGGACAGGCGGCGGAATTCGATTACTCGGGCACCCAGGCCTGCCTGGCCCTGAAGGAAGAGGGCTATAAGGTCATTCTGGTCAACTCCAACCCGGCCACCATCATGACCGATACCAACATTGCCGACAAGGTGTATATGGAGCCTCTGAATCTGGAATATGTGGCCCGGATCATCCGCATGGAGCGGCCCGATGCCATCATCCCCACCCTGGGCGGCCAGACCGGCCTGAACCTGGCCATGCAGCTGGCCCAGAAGGGTGTGCTGGACGAGTGCGGCGTGGAGATTCTGGGCACTCCCTTTGATTCCATCGACCAGGCAGAGGACCGGGAGAAGTTCAAAGACCTGTGCGTGCGCATCGGCGAGCCGGTGCTGGAAAGCTACATCGCCCATTCGGTGGAGCAGGCCAAGGAAGAGGCGGAGAAGATCGGCTATCCCATCGTGCTCCGTCCGGCCTTTACCCTGGGCGGCACCGGCGGCGGTTTCTGCGATAACGAGGAAGAGCTGCTGAACCTGGCTGAAAGCGCCCTGCATCTGTCCCCGGTGGGCCAGGTGCTGGTGGAAAAGTCCATCAAGGGCTATAAAGAGATCGAGTTTGAGGTGATGCGGGACAAGAACGACACCGCCATTGCCATCTGCTCCATGGAGAATATCGATCCCGTGGGCGTCCACACCGGCGACAGCATGGTGGTGGCCCCCGCTCAGACCCTGACCGGCAAGGAATACCACATGCTCCGGGATGCCGCGCTGCGGATCATCCGGGAACTGGGCATCGAAGGCGGCTGCAATGTGCAGTTTGCTCTGGACCCCTATTCCTTCCGCTATTATGTTATCGAGGTCAATCCCCGTGTGTCCCGTTCGTCCGCTCTGGCTTCCAAGGCCAGCGGTTTCCCCATCGCCAAGGTGTCTGCCAAGATCGCCGTGGGCATGGCCCTGGACGAGATCAACCTGGGCAGCGTTCCCGCCAGCTTCGAGCCCTCTCTGGACTATATCGTCTGCAAGGTGGCCCGCTTCCCCTTCGATAAATTCGACAAGGCTTCCAAGCTGCTGACTACTCAGATGAAGGCCACCGGCGAAGTCATGGCCATCGGCCGCACCATGGAAGAAAGCCTGCTGAAAGCGGTGCGCTCCCTGGAAGCCGGCGTCAACCATGTGTGGAAGGAAAAATTCGACCACTTCACCGTGGACGAGCTGCTGCAGGAGATCGCCACCCCCACCGACGAGCGCCTCTATGCCATCGCCGAGCTGGTGCGCCGGAATGTGGATCTGATGATGATCTGCCAGCAGACCAAGATCGATTACTTCTTCATCGACGCCATCCGCAACATCGTGGAATATGAGACGGTGTGCAAGGAAAATCCGGGAGATGCCGAGGTGCTGAAGGAAGCCAAGCGTCTGGGCTTCTCCGATGCCTTCCTGGGCAAGCTGTGGGGCATGGACGAGCTGGAAGTGCTCAAGCTGCGCCAGGAGCACAACATCTGGCCGGTATACAAGACCATCGACACCTGCGCCGGTGAGTTTGCCGCCTATGTGCCCTACTTCTACTCCACCTACGAGGAGGAGAACGAGTCCATCGTCACCGACAAGCCCTCGGTGCTGGTGCTGGGCAGCGGCCCCATCCGTATCGGCCAGGGTGTGGAGTTCGACTATTCCACTGTGCACGCCATCTGGGCCATCCGGGAAGCCGGGTACGAGGCCATTATCATCAACAACAACCCGGAGACCGTGTCCACCGACTACACCGTTAGCGACAAGCTGTATTTTGAGCCCCTGTGCGTGGAAGATGTGATGAACCTGATCCATCTGGAAAACCCCATGGGCGTTGTGGTCTCCCTGGGCGGCCAGACTGCCATCAACCTGGCCGAACGGCTGCACAAGCTGGGCGTCAAGATCATCGGCACCGGTGTGGAGGCCATCGACAAAGCGGAAAACCGTGACAGCTTTGAAAAGCTGATGCACGAGCTGAACATTCCCCAGCCGGCCGGTAAGGCGGTGACCCGCATTGAGGACGGCATCCGGGTGGCCAACGAGATCGGTTATCCTGTGCTGGTGCGTCCTTCCTATGTGCTGGGCGGCCGGGCCATGCAGATCGTCCGGGACGACGAGCAGCTGCGCCGGTATCTGGCCGAAGCCGTGGTGGCCAGCGAGGAGCACCCCGTGCTGGTGGACAAATATATTTCCGGCAAGGAACTGGAAGTGGACGCCATCTGCGACGGTGAGACCGTGCTCATCCCCGGCATTATGGAGCATGTGGAACACACCGGCGTTCATTCTGGCGACTCCTTCAGCGTCTATCCCACCTTCTCTGTGGGGGAAAAGGCCCGCAAGGCTATTCTGGACTATACCATCCGCCTGGGACGGGGTATCGGCATCCAGGGTCTGTTCAACATCCAGTTTATCGTCAGCGAGGACGAGACCGTCCATGTCATCGAGGTCAACCCCCGTTCCTCCCGTACCGTGCCCTTCCTCTCCAAGGCCACTGGTATTCCTCTGCCCAAGATCGCCACAAAGGTCATGCTGGGTCAGAGCCTGAAAGAGCAGGGCTATGAGACCGGTGAAGCTCCCCGGAAGAACCGGTGGTATGTCAAGGCACCGGTGTTCAGCTTCAGCAAGCTGCGCGGCGCTGATGTGTACCTGTCTCCCGAGATGAAGTCCACCGGCGAGGCCATCGGTTATGACAACAGCCTGAACCGGGCACTGTATAAGGCCCTGAAAGCCGCCAATATGCGGGTGGCCAACTATGGCACGGTGTTCTTCACCATCGCCGACCACGACAAAGAGCGGGCGTTGCCCCTGGTGCGCCGGTTCTACAACCTGGGCTTTAATATCGAAGCTACCCGGGGCACGGCCCAGTTCCTCAAGGAGCACGGCATCCGCACCCGCAGCCGGAAAAAGATCAGCGAAGGCAGCGAGGAGATTCTGGATTCCCTGCGGGCCGGTCATGTGACCTATGTGATCAACACCCTGGGGCCCAATGAAATGGCCAACACCGACGGCTTTGCCATCCGCCGCAGCGCTGTGGAGAACAATGTGACCATGTTCACCTCTCTGGATACCGTCAGCGTGCTGCTGGATGTGCTGGAAGAGATCACCGTGGGCGTCTCCACCATCGACAGCGAAGGGGAAAGCAAATGACAAACGGCATGTATGAGATCGTCAGCAATCGGCGCATCGCCCAGGACACCTATGAAATGGTGCTCCAGGGAGATCTGAGCTTTGCGGAAAATCCCGGGCAGTTCGTCAACATCAAGCTGGAGGGGCTGTATCTGCGCCGCCCCATCAGCATCTGCGATTGGGACGATGCCACCCTCACTCTGATCTATAAAGTGGTGGGCAAGGGTACACAGCAGCTGGCCGGGATGAAGCCGGGGAAAGAGCTGGATCTTCTCTGCGGCCTGGGCAATGGCTTTGATATGAAAAAAGCCGGGGAGCACAGTCTGCTCATCGGCGGAGGGGTGGGGGTTCCCCCCCTCTACGGCCTGGCCCGGCGCATGGTGTATGAAGGAAAGAAAGTCACCGCCGTTCTGGGCTTCGGCAACAAGAACCAGGCCTTTTATGTGGAAAAGTTCAAGGCCCTTGGCTGCCCGGTAGAGGTGGCCACCGAGGACGGCAGCCTGGGGACAAAGGGATTTGTCACCCATGTGATGGAAAACCTGTCCTATGATTATTATTTCGCCTGCGGCCCCATGCCCATGCTTCGGGCGGTGCACGCCTGCGGAAGACCGGGCCAGCTCTCCTTTGAGGAGCGGATGGGTTGCGGCTTCGGCGCCTGCATGGGCTGCAGCTGCGAAGCTCTGGTGGGCAACAAGCGTATTTGTGTGGACGGCCCGGTGATGGATAGCAGCGAGGTGAAATTTTAATGAGCAGACTGACTGTGAAACTGGGAGATTGGGAACTGGATAACCCCATCATCCCCGCCAGCGGCACTTTTGGCTTCGGCTATGAGTTTGCCCAATATTATGATCTGGATCTTCTGGGCTCCATGAGCCTGAAGGGCACCACCAAAGATCCCCGTTTCGGCAATCCCACACCCCGTATCGCCGAGTGCGAAATGGGCCTGCTCAATGCCATCGGTTTGCAGAATCCCGGGGTGCACAAGGTGATCGAAGAAGAGCTGCCCAAGCTGCGGCAGGTCTATCACAAGAAAGCCATCGCCAACATCTCCGGCTTTTCGGTGGAGGATTATGCCTATACCGCCGCCCTTTTTGACAAGGAAGAGGATATGGGCATTTTGGAGATCAACATTAGCTGCCCCAATGTGAAGCACGGTGGCATGGCCTTCGGCACCGATCCCCAGGCGGCGGCCACCGTCTGCCGGGCGGTGAAGGAAGTGACCACAAAGCCGGTTTATATGAAGCTGTCTCCCAATGTCACCGACATTGTGGCCATCGCCAAAGCGGTGGTGGAAGCGGGGGCCGACGGGCTGGTGCTCATCAACACCCTGTTTGGCATGCGCATCGATCCCCGCACAGGAAGGCCCATCGTCTCCACCAAGATGGCGGGCTTCTCCGGCCCGGCCATCAAGCCGGTGGCCCTGCGGATGGTCTATCAGGTGTGCCAGGCGGTGGATGTGCCGGTGATCGGCGTGGGCGGCATCCAGAATGCCGACGATGTGCTGGAATTCCTTTCCGCCGGTGCTTCCGCCGTGCAGGTGGGAGCCCAGAACCTGGTGGACCCCTGGGCCTGCCCCCGAATCATCGAGGAGCTGCCCCGGAAGATGGACGAATACGGTATTGAAACTTTGGAAGAGATCATAGGGAGGGCTCAGAAATGAAAAAACATGATGTGATCATCGCCTGCGATTTCCCCACCGGACAGGATGCGCTTGATTTCCTCAGCCAGTTCAAGGAGGAAAAGCCCTTTGTGAAGATCGGCATGGAGCTGTTCTATGGCGAAGGGCCGGACATTGTCCGCAAGCTGAAAGCCATGGGCCACGATGTGTTCCTGGATCTGAAGCTCCACGATATTCCCAACACCGTGAACAAAGCCATGCGCAACCTGGCCAAGCTGGGAGTCAACATGACCAATGTGCACGCCGCCGGCACCATCGACATGATGCGGGCCGCCAAAGAGGGCCTGGCCGAGGGAGCACAGGGAGAAGTGCCCATGCTCATCGCCGTCACCCAGCTGACCAGCACCTCCCAGGAGCGGATGCAGAAAGAACTGCTCATTCCCAACACCATTGAGGAGACAGTGGCCCACTATGCCCAGAACACCCAGCAGGCCGGTCTGGACGGCGTGGTCTGCTCTCCCCTGGAAGCGGGCATTGTGAAGAATGCCTGCGGCACATCCTTCCGTACCGTTACCCCGGGTATCCGGTATCCTGACGGCGATGTGGGAGATCAGTCCCGGATCACCACTCCTCAGAAAGCCCGGGAGATCGGTACCGACTATATCGTGGTGGGCCGCCCCATCACCAAGGCACAGGACCCGGTGGAAGCCTATCGCCGGGTGCTGCGGGACTTTTTGGGAGAATAAGGAGGAAATATCATGGAAAACATGGAAAAGAAGATCGCGTCCTGCCTGCTGGAGATCAAGGCCGTGTTCCTGCGTCCCCAGGAGCCCTTTACCTGGGCCAGTGGCATCAAATCCCCCATTTATTGCGATAACCGGCTGACTCTGTCCTATCCCCATATCCGGAATCAGGTGGAGCAGGGCCTGGCGGAGAACATCCGCAAGCATTATCCTGACTGCGAAGTGGTGGCGGGCACCAGCACCGCCGGCATTGCCCACGCCGCTCTGGTGGCCGATATTTTGGGTCTGCCCATGTGCTATGTGCGCTCCAGCGCCAAGGATCATGGTCGGAACAACCAGATCGAAGGCAAGGTGGAAAAGGGCCAGAAAGTGGTTGTGGTGGAAGATCTGATCTCCACCGGCGGCTCTGTCATCGAAGTGGTCAATGTGCTGCGGGAAGTGGGCGCCGAGGTTCTGGGCATCGCTTCCATCTTCACCTATGGTCTGCAGAAGGGCATCGACCGGATGCAGGAGGCTCAGGTGAAGAATGTGTCCCTCTCCAATTACGATGCTTTGGTGGAAGTGGCTGTGGAGCAGGACTACATCAAGGCAGAAGATGTGAAGAAGCTGCAAGCCTTCCAGAAAAATCCCTCCGACAGCGGTTGGATGGATCTGTAAAGACAAAATCCAGCCAGGATAGAGAAAAAGTCCTGTGGAATGATAGATTATTCCAGTTGTTGCGAATGTTACAGGCTGGATTCCTGGTATAAAGTGTTAAAAACAAGAGAGGTGTCGTATAAGCGACCCCTCTCTTGTTTTTTAAATGGAAGTATACAAAAAATTTTGGTTGCTATGGGAGCTGTGATTTCACAGAAACCTTTTTTTGAATCCCTACCACTCAGATAGTGTTCAGCACCGGGCTTGCCATCTGTCGGATTTAGATCTGTAATCCGCAGTATGGTTGCATAGGGGAGCCGGATCATGGATTGATACAGGGCTTCGCACACAGGAAGCTTGCTGTACAGCACATTTTTGATTTGCAAATTTGCCGTCTCCCTTGCGAAAATATAAAGTTTTTTCAAAGTGTTAAGAAACTAAATGTCTGGTCGATATAATATTAAATGGAAATTATATCTATATGCATCTTTTGTGGAAAAAGGGGGCGTATGACTGCCAAAAGATGCAGGAAAAAGCTTGCCTACATTCTTGTAGAAAATGGGGGAGAATCTTATGCAAAAAGGGAAAGAACTGATCCATACAAAAAGAGATAGAATAAAATTTGGAATCGTTCCCAAACTGCTGTTGGGTATTCTAATCCCTCTCATTATTTCCATGATTGTCATAAGTATCTTTTTGGGAACAAAAGGTTCTGAAATCGTAAATGAAATAATGAACGGTGAGCTAGAAGCTTATGCTGATGCGGCATCCAATCAAGTTGATGCCTTTTTCAGCCGCTATTTTGGCCTTTCAGAATCTTTGGCATCGACCCAAATTGCCAGAGATGTGACCATTCCAGAAGCAGCAAACAGCTTTAAAACGCATAATCTGTATGGAAGTTTGTTGGAGACATTGCGTTTGATCCAGGAAAACAATGACGAAAATATAGATTATGTATGGATTGCAAACTTCAAAACCGGTGAGTTGCTCCAAAGCGATGGAACGCTTTTCACGCAAAACGATATTGATTTTCCGTCTCGATCCTGGTACAAACTGGTTATGGAGAACAAAAAGACCATCGTCAGTGAAACCTATGCCAGCGCAAATGGGAACAGCAGCACCGTTACCATTGCAAGCCCGATATTCCATAATGGAACCATACAAGGTGTTATAGGGATTTGAATCTCGCCAATATGAACCAGCTTTTAGCCAATATAAAAGTTGGCATTGACGGCTATATTACCTTATATGATACCAACAGTCAAATTATTTACCATCCTGATCAGACTGTTGTGAATACCAACGCTTCCGATGCCAACTATTCAGAGAATATGTTAAGCGCGATTTTGGAAAAGAAGAATTCCAGTTCCATGCTCTATACTCGGGGCAATACTGAATATTATGGCAGCACTTCTCTAGTGGGTTCTACTGGTTATTTGGTGCTGGGAGTTATGCCGGTTTCAGAGTATACCGCCCATACTGCTGCGATTCTTCGCGTATTGATTATCGGAATGTCGTGTTGCTGTGTTCTGCTTGCAGCCATTGGTGCTTACATTGCATACTCCATCACAAGACCTCTCAAGAAATTAAATGTTGCAGTTCAACAGCTTGCCGATGGTGAATTGGATGTAACAGTCGATTCCTATGGCCATGATGAAGTGACAGAACTGAGCAATAACATTTCTCGCATTGTCAGCCGCTTGAGAGAATACATCCTCTATATTGACGAAGTATCGACCGTTCTCACCCAAATCGGATCGGGCAACCTGGTGTTTTCCTTGAAGCAAGAATATGCTGGAGAGTTTTCTAAGGTAAAGAAGGCGTTGCTAGGAATCAAATCCACTTTGACGGATACGCTTACTGCTATTGCACAATCGGCCAATCAAGTCAATACTGGCGCAGAGCAAATCGCCAGTGGCGCACAGGCTTTGGCCCAAGGTGCGACTGAGCAGGCATCTTCTGTGCAAGAGTTGTCTTCCGCTGTGCAAGAATTGTCCAATCAGGCCACATCGGAAGCAAAAAAAGCAATTGATGCTGGTGAATCGTTAAAACAAATAAACGGCGAAGTGGAACAGAGCAATAAGCAGATGATGACTATGCGCAAAGCCATGGAGGACATCAGCACCCAATCCACAGCGATCCGCAGCATCATCAAGACGATTGATGATATTGCCTTCCAAACCAATATTCTGGCATTGAATGCCGCAGTGGAAGCTGCTCGCGCCGGTACAGCTGGAAAAGGCTTTGCTGTTGTTGCAGATGAAGTTCGCAGTTTGGCCGGAAAGAGCGCCGAAGCAGCGAAAAGAACGAATGAGTTGATTGAAAACTCGGTGCAAGCGGTGAAGAATGGAGAAGAATTGACGGAACTCACCGCCAACTCTCTGTCGTCAGTTGCCGTTGCTACCCAGCAAGTAACGGAGGTCATTGAGGCAGTTGCATTGATTTATCAAGAACAAGCAAACAAACTATCCGAAATTTCTCATGGTGTAGAGCAAATTTCCAATGTGGTACAAACAAATTCAGCTACTGCCGAGGAAAGTGCCGCAGCCAGCGAAGAGCTGTCAGGTCAAGCGGATATGATGCATCAGCAAATTGCACAGTTCCGGATGGATGATGATTTTTCGCAAATGAAATCGGTTTCAGATACCTCGGAAATTCCTTCGGTTCCCGCGTCTTTTGACGATATAAAAATGAGTAATGAAAAATATTGATTTGCTCTTTTTTATCGGTCTTCCTGTGTAGAAACGGCACTATGCAAAAGTGAATTGTCAAACTGAGTGCATCAGAAAATGAGCTTTCGTTTTCACATGGCAGGAGCACATGGACCACTTGGACAGCCATAATTTCCCCATGGAGGAAAAACAAAAGGGCTTGCCGTCTGTCATTTACAGACGGCAAGCCTTTTCGGTTTCTGCACAGATCTCGGTTGGTTCAGCCTATCCGGGCAAGAAAAAGACCGAGAGCTCAGCAATGGAGTAGATCAGGCCAGTGACTGGACTTCCTCCACCACTTCTTCCCAGTTCATGCCGGAGAGAAAATCTTTTTTCTGCTCGTCACCGGATTGGACGGCGATATGGTAAATTGTGCTGTCGGTTTCGGCCTGAGCGGTGAGGGTGGGGAGGGTTCCCGGGTCTTCACTGAAAAATGGGAGGAAAGACAGGCTTTTTTTCCATCTTTCCACACTTCACCCGGCTCGCTGCTGAGGGAGTAGGTTTTCTGGCCTTCTTTCAGGAAAAGGAGATAGGTTTTTCCCATTTGCGGCTCTGTAAAGGTATAGACCGGCATCTGGTAGGGGATATCCTGTCCTTCGGCCTGGTGGGTCATCCGGATGGAACATTCCTTGCTCACCGTGATGGTCTTGGACACATCTTCTCCTTTCAGCACTTGTTTTACTTGGAAGGAGTAGTCTTGTTTTTGAGAATCCAGGTTGGAGGAATCGCCCTTTTCGGCGTCCAGCGCCTTCTTGTAAGTACCCAAAACCACGATATCTGCTTTTTCCGTCATGGTGCGCAGGGAAGAAGAAAGGGACACATCGGGATAGGCGTATACCGTCACATCTTCTTCTTTTTTGTCTGTTTTCTGCTCCTCCGGAGCGGCTGCACAGGAGGTGAGAAGCACAAGAGACAGAGTCAGAGCAGCAAGGCGTGAAAGCTGTTTCATAGAGATCGACTCCTTTCGAAGGGATTGGTTATACCAATGATAACACAATAATGTATAAAGTCAATGCTCTTTGAAAGAAGGTTTTATGTGCTTTTTACCCAAAACAAATGGGGCGGTGACAGAAAGGGGAGTACAATATAATCATCCAGCAAATCACTGAAACGGAGTGATAACGATGCTTCCTTGTCAGATCATCTGTGCTGCCTATTACAGCGGATGCCATAAAAGTTGTCCTTATTGGAAACGATTCCAGCAGGAACAGAAAGAAAGGCGTCAGGCCCAGAAACGCTATCTGGATCATTACATGGATCAGTGCGCCGTGGAGATGCGGCAATATCGGGCCATGCAGCCCCGGTACCCCACGCGGCCATAAAAAAGCAGGAGCCTTTGGCTCCTGCTTTTTTGTTATACTGCTTCTTCGGTGGGTTCAAACTGGCTGTTATACAGGTTTGCATAGAAGCCGCCTTTTTCCAGCAGCTCTTCGTGGGTGCCCTGCTCCACAATATCCCCTTCCCGCAGCACCAGAATGCGGTCGGCATCCCGGATGGTGGACAGGCGGTGGGCGATGATAAAGCTGGTGCGGCCCTGCATCAGCCGGTTCATGGCCTGCTGAATGAGTACCTCGGTGCGGGTATCCACCGAGGAGGTGGCCTCGTCCAGAATCAGCACCGCAGGGTCGGCCAAAATGGCCCGGGCAATGGTCAAAAGCTGTTTCTGCCCGTGGGACACATTGCTGGCTTCCTCATTGAGCACAAAGTCATAACCTCCCGGAAGGGTGCGGATAAAGTGGTCGGCACAAGCCATGCGGGCGGCCTTTTCCACCTCTTCGTCGGTGGCATCCAGACGGCCATAGCGGATGTTGTCCCGGATGGTGCCATTGAAGAGCCAGGTATCCTGGAGAACCATGCCGATCTGACTGCGCAAAACGCCACGAGGCAGATCCTTGATGTCCACCCCGTCCAGCAGAATGGAGCCGGAGTTCAGCTCATAGAAGTGCATCAGTAGTTTGACGATGGTGGTCTTGCCGGCACCGGTGGGGCCGACGATAGCAATGCGCTGGCCGTCTTTCACATGGGTGGAAAAATCGTGGATGATGGTCTTTTCCGGGGTGTAACCGAAATCCACATGGTCAAAGGTCACATCGCCCCGCACGCCTTCGGCCGGCAGCTTGGCTTTGCCGTCGTCGGCTTCTTCCGGCTGCTCCAGGAAGGTAAAGACGCGCTCAGCTGCGGCCACGGTGGACTGGAGGGTGTTCATGATCTGGGCCGACTGCATCACCGGCTGATTGAACCGGCGTACATATTGAATAAAGGACTGGATATCGCCGATGGTGATCCGGCCATGGATGGTAAGGTAACCGCCCAGCACGCACACCGCCACATAGCCCAGATTGCTCACAAAGCTGAGCACCGGCTGCATCAGGCCGGACAGGAACTGGCTGCGCCAGCCGGCGGCATAGAGCTTTTTGTTCATCTGGTGGAAGGTTTCCCGGCTGCGTTCCTCCCCGTTGAACAGCCGCACCACATTGTGGCCGCTGTACATCTCTTCGATGTGGCCGTTCACATGACCCAGGTACTCCTGCTGGGCCCGGAAGTGCCGCTGGCTGCGGCGAACCACCAGGGAGATGATGAGGAAGGACAGAGGCAGGGTGATCAGGCTGGTCAGGGTCATCCATCCACTGATGGAGAACATCATCACAAGGACACCCAGAAGGGTGGTGATGGCGGTGATCATTTGAGTCAGGCTCTGGTTCAGGGTGGTGGAGACGGTGTCCACATCGTTGGAGATCAGACTGAGGGTTTCGCCGTGGGTGGTCTTGTCATAAAAGGACAAGGGCAGGCGGTTCATTTTTTTATTGATCTGATCCCGCAGCTGGTAGGACACCTTCTGGGCCACGCCGCTCATCAGGAAGTTTTGCAGATAGCCCAGAATGGCTCCCAGCAAAATCAGCACAATGAGCACCATGATGATGTGCCCCACAGCCTCCTGGTCGATGCCGGGACGGCTTTGGAGACTGGTTTCCAGAAGTTCATCCTGGTATTGAGGCGGGATGTTTTCGATGATGGACTGGCCGTTTTCCATGGCGCCAAGGTAGTCGCCGATGGTTTCAAAGGATTGACTCTGCCCACTTTGGCCCATCTGGCTCAGCTGGGAAAGGGGAAGGGCCGAAAGGGTCTGGCGCAGATTTTTCTCCAGGCCATCCAGAGCATCTTCGGGCAGGAGGCCCTGCTCCATCAGAGTGCCCAGAGTGGTGCTTTCGTCCTGAGCCAGGGCGGCCATCTGCTGGGGAGGAATGTCTGCAAGGGCTTTTCCCAGCTCTTCCATGGCTTTTTGGGTGTCCATGATGGTGTCATAGACATTGCGCTTCATCAGTCCCACCATGATCTCGTCGGTGGCGTTGCCCAGTACCTTGGGGATGTTCAGCGTGAGGATGACGCTGCCGATGGCCAGCAAGAAGGCCAGCAGGATCACCGGCACACTGGAACGCATGAAGCGGATGGTTTTTTGCAAAGTGCCTTTGAAATCCTGGGCTTTGCCGCCGGGGATCATCATGCCCCGGGGACCGTGGCCCATAGGCCCGCCACCCATGGGCGGGCGGGATGTTTGGTTCTGGTTCATTGAGCGATCTCCTCCTCGGAAAGCTGGGAACGGGCGATTTCTTCATAGACCTTGCAGGTTTTGAGCAGCTCTTTGTGAGTGCCCTTGCCCACGATCTTCCCGTCTTCCAGCACGATGATCTGGTCGGCATTCATAATGGTGCTCACCCGCTGGGCCACGATGAGAGTAGTGCGTCCCTTGGTCTCCTGGGCCAGGGCCCGGCGCAAAGCGGCGTCGGTCTTGAAGTCCAGGGCGGAAAAGCTGTCGTCAAAAATCAGCACCGGGGCCTGCTTGGCCAGGGCCCGGGCGATGGACAGCCGCTGTTTCTGGCCACCGGACACATTGGAGCCTCCCTGGGCCACCGGGTCCTCATAACCCTTGGGCTTTTCCTGGATGAATTCAGTGGCCTGGGCCACGGCAGCAGCCTTTTCCACCTGCTGCTGGGAAATGTCCGGAGCGCCATAGCGGATGTTGCTTTGGATGGTGCCGCTGAAGAGCACACCCTTCTGGGGAACGAAGGAGATCAGCTCGTGGAGGTGATGGAGGTTTAGATTCCGCACATCGGTGCCGCCGATGGTCACCTTGCCTTCGCTCACATCGTACAGCCGGGGAATCAGGCTGATGAGCGTGGTTTTGCCCGAGCCGGTGCTGCCGATGAAAGCGGTGGTCTCACCGGGGTTTGCAGTAAAGGAGATGTCTGTCAGCACATCTCCCGGCGCGCCGGGATAACGGAAAGACACATGGTCAAATGTGACAGGGCAGGGTTTGTGAAGATCCAGCACCTGGGGTTTCTCCGGATTTTTGATGTCCACCGGGCTCTCCAGGATCTCGCAGATCCGGTTGGCCGACACCGAGGCCCGGGGCAGAATGACAAAGACCAGAGCGATCATCATAAAGCTCATGATGATCTGGATGGCATACTGCATAAAGGCCATCATATTGCCCACATCGGCAATGTTGGAGGCGGTGAGGGAGGCAATCCACACCACGGCCAGGGAGACGCCGTTCATCACCATGGTCATCACAGGCATCATCAGGGAGATGGTGCGGTTGACGAAGAGGTGGTTTTTTGTCAGGTCCCGGTTGGCGTTGTCAAAGCGCTCTTCCTCATAGCCATCGGTGCCGAAGGCCCGGATGACCAGCAGGCCGCTGAGCCGCTCCCGGGATACCAGATTCAGCCGGTCCAGCAGTTTCTGGGCCTTTTTGAACCGGGGGATGACGATGGCCATCAGGGTGCCGATCAAAAGGAGCATCACCAGGATACTCACAGCGATGGTGGCCGTCATGCCGGGCATATTGCTGCTTTTGGCCTGGGCCCGCAGAATGCCGCCCACGCCCATGATGGGAGCATAGAACACCAGGCGGATCATCACGGTGCAGAACATCTGGATCTGGGTGATGTCGTTGGTGGAACGGGTGATGAGGGAAGAAACCGAAAAACGGTCAAATTCCGGGTTGGAAAAGGAAGTGACCTTGTCGAAGACCTGTCCTCGCAGGTCCCGGGCCACCCCCGAGCCGATGCGGGCGGCCAGAAGGCCCACCAGAATGGCGCATACGGCGCTGGCCAGGGCGATGAGCAGCATGACAGCGCCCTTTTGCAGCACATAGCCCATATCGCCCACGGCCACACCCTGGGATACCAGAGAGGACATATAATCGGGCAGGGCCAGCTCGGCCATGGCCTGGCCGAAGAGCAGGGCGAAGGCCAGCAGCATCCAGCCGGCATAGCGTTTTAAATGTGTCAATAACTTGAGCATGGTATTCCTCCAGAAGGCAGAGTTCAAAGATGGGTGGGGCAAAGGGGATGTCCCTGGGGACGGATGAGCTGGGCCATGATGGCGGGCATCTCATCGGGATGGGTGCGGGGTTTTTCCTCCAGCCAGCACACCAGCACCGCCGACAGCGTGGCGGCCCGGGTGGCGATAAAGTAGGGAGCGGCTTTGTCGTCTATATGAATATGGCGGCGGAAAAATTCCATGTTGCGGTGAAGGGCACGGGCAAAGGCGTCGGTGAGCAGATTGGTGGTGCCTGTGGCCATCAGCACTTCCGCGGCCTGGGAGTGAGCCGTCCAGAAGAGAAAAAAGGCGTGGAAAAACCCCATTTCCCCGGTGGCCTGCCGCAAAGCCCGCTGATCCATCATATAAGCGATCATCTGCTCCACGGCCTGGTCGGTTTCATAGCGGAGCACATCGTCGATGGTGTCAAAGCTGCGGTAAAAGGTGGCCTTGCTCACCCCGGCTTCCTTGGCCAGAGCGGTCACCGAGATCTGACGGTAAGGGGTAGCGGCGATCAGCTGGTGCAGAGCCTTCCCGATGGATTCCACCGATTGGTTCACCCGCTTGTCGCTGTGGATATGGTACATGGCATCAACTCCCTCCATGATATTTCGCTTCGATAGTATAGTCCTGCGGGAAAAACAAGTCAATCGTATCGTAAATTTTTTTACAAACTGGTCACATTTTTTTGCTGCATTCTGGGGAAAAAGAAAAAATCCCCGGGAGAAATCCCGGGGATTCGGTGGTTTATCTTATGCTTTTTTGTAGCGGCAGACGCCGGAGACCCAGGCTTCATCCACATGGGTGTGGAGAATTTCTTCCGGGTTGATTTGGAACAGATCCTGATCCAGCAAAATAAAGTCGGCCAGTTTGCCGGGGGTGATGGAGCCTTTCAGATGCTCTTCCCCGGAGGCGTAGGCCCCTTCGATGGTGTAGCATTTCAGGGCCTGTTCCATGGTCATGGCCTCCTGGGGCAGGAAGGCCCGCTTTCCATCTCCGGACACATTCTGCCGGGTGACGGCGGAATACAGGTTGGGCATGGTATCGAACTTTTCCACCGGGCAGTCGGTGCCGAAGCTCACATGGACGCCGTTTTCATACAGATTGCGCCAGGCGTAGGAAGTGGAAGTGAGGGCCTCACCGGTGCGGCTTTGGCAGATATTCATGTCGTAATCAATGAAGATGGGCTGGACAAAAGCCAGCACATCCAAGGTGCGGAACCGGCGAAGCAGAGCCTGGTCGGTGATCTGGCAATGGACGATGCCGTGGCGGGGATGGTTTTCCGGGCAGAGCAGCTGGGCATTTTCAATGGCGTCCAGGGCCATTTCCACTGCCCGGTCTCCGATGGCGTGGATGGCCACCGGCATATTGTGGCGGTGAGCACACAGCACCAGGCCGTTGAGCTGGGGCTGGGTGAACATTTCCAGGCCCTTGGTGGAGGGATCGTCGGCATAGGGCTGGCGCATGGCGGCGGTGCGGGCGCCCAGGCTGCCGTCGGCCAGCAGCTTAATGCAGCTGGGACGGAACCAGGCAGAACCCCACTGGTCATCATAGCCGGCGTCGAAGAATTCCTGGATCAGCTCTTCCTTTTGCAGCAGGCACTGTTCGCTCACCCGGATGTGGAGTGCGCCCTGGGCCTCCAGCTGGGCAAAGGCGCGGAAGAGCAGGTGGTAGTCGGCCTTGGGGGTATAGCCCACATCGTCGCTTTGCAGGGAAGTGATGCCCTGGCTCAGCGCCTGCTCCTGGGCGGAGAGGATGATCTTTTTCAGTGTCTCCAGGTTCAGGCTGGAGATCTGGGCCTTGGTGTCATCCAGCAGACTTTCTTTGATGATGCCGTTGGGTTCGCCGTTTTCATCCACTTCCACCAGATCGCCATAGGAAGGAGCGGTCTCCCGGGTGATGTTCAGCGCTTTCAATGCGGCGGAGTTGAGCACGCCGATGTGGAAGCAGGCCCGCATGATCATCATGGGCACGGTGGAGGACACCTCATCCAGGTCGGCCCGCAGGGGGAAGCGGCGCTCGCCTTCGGTAAAATAGTCCTGGTTCCAGCCTTCTCCTTCCACAAAAGCATCGGGGCCGGCGGGACGCAGGCGGACTCCTTCGGCCATCCGCTCCTGAATTTCTTTAATAGAATGGGTGCCGGTGAGGTTGACGCTCATCAGGCCTTTGGCGAAATGGATGAAATGCATATGGGAATCGTTGAGGCCGGGGAGCATCAGCCGGTCGTTGGCGTCCACTTCCTGGGCCTGCTGGCCACGGCGGCACAGCTCCACCTGGGCTCCTTCCAGAGAACCCACAAAGACAAACCGGTCGTCTTCAATGAGAGCGGCCTGGGCCACAGGGCGCCGGTCATCCATGGTGTGGATGCGGGCATTTTTGATCAGGGTAAGCATGGGATATTCCTCCTGTTTTTTTGTAAAAATAGGATAACCATAAAATCGGAGTTGAGATAAATTCATTATATCACACCCATTGGTGTTCCGGGGAGAAAGCGGAAAAATAGGGAAAATACTACAAATTTGCACAAGAGTTTTTGGTTAAGATGCTGAATTGATGTGAAAAATTGACCTTGTCCCCCTTGCCAAGCGTGTTATAATGAAAGCAAAAGGCCCCTGAAAGCAGTATTTCGGGGAGAATATGGAAGCGAGGAGGGAAGAGGAAAATGCGCCACAGCGACATGATCAACAGCATCGTGGAAGCCGAGCATCATGCCCGGGAGATCACCGATAAAGCCGAAGAAAAGCGGCGTCACCTGGACGAGGAAGTAGCCCAGGCGGTGTGCCAGATGGAAAAAGAATATGAAGAAAAAGCAAAGCTGCGGATCGAACAGGCCAAAAGGGAAGAGGAAGCCCTGCGGCAGCGGTCTCTGGCCGAGCTGGAAGGGCGTCTGCAATCGGCCATGGACGATCTGGAAAAGAAAAGCCAGATCCAACATGATGCTTGGGTAGACGCCTTGTTTTCTCATATTGTAGGTGAGGAAGCAGAACGGGGGGACGGCGGGTGCTGAGAGAGCTGTTTGACTATGCAGCCATAGGCGGCAAAGTCCATGCCATGCTGGGAAACCGGCTGCGGCAGGAGGATTTTGACAAACTGATGCAGATGCACACCGTGCCGGAAACCGCAGCCTTTTTGCTGAATACCCCTGGTTGGGGGAATTGCCTGCAGGGGATGGATGTGGAGCATGTGCACCGGGGCGAGCTGGAAAAACGGCTGCGCATGGGCCTTGCGGGGGAATATGACCGGCTGGCCACCTTTGCTTCCAAGGGGATGCGCCAGCTTCTGCGGGCCATGGCCGCAAAAGCTGAAGCGGTGGAACTGCTTCGCTTTCTCCGGTATTTTTCCGCAGGGCACCCGGCGGATTTTGCCGTGAGTCTCCCGGCGGGGCTTCTGCGCCGCAGTCATATCCGGTTTGACAAGTTGGCCGCCCGGCCCGATTACCAGGGCCTTTTGCAGGCCGTGGAGGGAACGGTGTTCTATCCTTCCCTGAAAAAGACCCAGCCGGGAGAAAATGGCTTTGATTACACCATGGCCGAAGCGGCCGTGCAAAGCGCCTATTACCGGGGGGTGCTCACCAGCATCCAGCGGGCTTTCCACGGGGAGGACCGGCGGGAACTGGAGGAATATTTCCTGCGCCAGTGTGATTTTCAGAACATTGTGCGCATTCTGCGGATGAAGCGGTACTTCAAGGTGGAGAGCGAAGAAGTGCTTCGGGGATTGCTGCCTTTCTCCTTAAAGCTGAAGGACGGTTACCTGAAGGAGCTGATCAAGGCCCCCACCTGGGATGAGGCCATGAGCATTCTGAAGGAAGGGCCCTATGGACCGGTGTTCCGGGAAGAAGAGCACCGGCAAATCGAGGATTACGCCTTTTCCTTTTTCCAGAAAGGCCGCCAGATGATACGGCGTGGGCGTCCATCGGCCTTTGACGGCATCATTTACCTGGATATCAAGGAACACGAACTGAAAAACATCATCAATGTGGTGGAATGTGTCCGTTATCAGGTGCCGGAAAACCGCAGGGCTGCCTATCTGACCCCCATTTATTAAAGTCGCGGCCATAGATCATTTGAAGCAAAGGAGGCGAGGATCATGGCCATTGAAAAAATGAAACTGGTCAACATTGTGGGCCCCTTGGGACTATTTGACCAGGTGGTGCGGGGAAGCCTGGTGGACAGCGGCTTTGCCCCAGAAAGCGTGCTGGATTTTGTGGGCAGCGGCGGCGGGCTTTTGCCTTTCACCTTGCGCAATCCCAACGGGGCCCTTCTTTCCCGGAGCGAAAATCTTCTGGATAAGCTGAACATCGAGCCAGAATACCGGCCCTTCCCGGAGGAAGGATTCGGGGAAACGGAAATGACCGGTTATTTCGACGATCTGACCCGGCGCTATCAGGCCATTGTGGATCAAAAAGAGGGATGCCGCAGGCCGTTGGAGGAAGATGAGCAGATCCTGGGCCAGCTGGATCACATCATGGATGTGAAGGCCAATCTGGACGATCTGTTTGATCTCCACTATGCCAAACTGCGGGTGGGACGGATTCCTCGGGATATTTATGTGAACTATGTGCGGTATGTGGAGCAAAACCCGGATATCTTTTTCTTCACCACCGGTGAGAGCGGGGATTATGTCTACGGGATGTACATCACCCCTGCCGCAGCAGAGGGAAAGAGTGACGCTCTGTTTTCCTCTCTCCATTTTGAACGCATTCACATCTCCGACCGGGTCCACGGCAGCCCGGATGAGGCAAAAAAAAGGCTGGAAGAGGAGATGGAGGAATACAGAAAGAAGATGGAAGAGGCCGACCGGCAGATGCAGGCCTTGCGGGACAGCGAAAAGGACCGGCTGCTGACCTATTATTCCATGCTGAAATATGACAAGGATACCTATGACCTGCGCCGGTATGCCGCACACACCAACGACACCTTCTATCTGTGCGGCTGGATTCCTCAGCGGGATCTGCCCGCCTTTGAGAAGCGGTTTTCTCCCTTCCGGGATTCGGTGTATGTGCTGGAAGAGCCGCCCACTGCGGCGGTGGCCCCTCCCACCAAGCTGAAAAACCGGGGTCCCATCCGCTTTTTCGAGCAGTTTGTGGAGATGTACGGTTTGCCGGCTTACAACGAAGCCGACCCCACCTCTCTGCTGGCCCTGACCTACACCCTGTTCTTTGGAGTGATGTTCGGCGATGTGGGGCAAGGTGCAGTGCTCATTCTGGCCGGACTTCTGGCCTGGCGGTTTTTGAAGCTCTCCCTGGGCAAGATCATCGCTGTGGTGGGATGTTCCTCGGTGGTATTCGGTTTTGTCTATGGCAGTGTGTTCGGCAACGAAGATCTGCTTCCCGGTTTCAAAGTCTTTGAAAGCGTGGACAACACCAACAAGATCCTGCTTTGTTCGGTGGCCATGGGTCTTTTGTTCATCTCCATTGCCATGATCTACAACATCTATAACGGTATCCGCCAGAAAGATCTGGGAAAGGCCCTGTTTTCCCAGAACGGTGTGGCCGGTTTCATCTTTTACTGGGCGGTGATCGTGGGGGTTCTGTGCACCCTGCTCACCAACATCAAGCTGCTCAGCCCGGTGTATATCGCCTTGCTTATCCTGCTGCCCCTGCTTCTGATCTTTGCCCAAAAGCCTTTGGGAGATTTGGTAGCCCGGCGGAAAGACTGGATGCCCAAGGAAAAGGGCGGCTTTATTGTGGAGAATTTCTTCGAGCTGTTTGAAATTCTGCTGTCCTTTGTGTCCAACACCGTGTCCTTTGTGCGTATCGGTGCTTTTGCCCTGAACCATGTGGGCATGATGATGGTGGTCTTTGCCTTGATGGACAGTGTGGGCACCATCGGCAGTCCCATTGTGTTTATCATCGGCAATGTGTTCGTCATGTGCCTGGAAGGTCTGATCGTGGGCATTCAGGTGCTGCGGCTGGAGTTCTATGAGCTCTTCGGCCGGTTCTATTCGGGCACCGGTGTGCCTTATCAGCCCTTTACGGTGCATTTCCGGCGGGAGAAGAAAAGCTGATCCCCTGGAAGAACATACAGACAAAAAATACAATCAGCCCCGCCCGGCGGCGGGGAGGCCCTTATCATAAAAATTTCGCACCGCCGGAGACAAGGAGAAACTTATGGAAATCATGATCGTCACCATTCTGGCCGCTCTGGCCTTTTCCCCGCTGCTGGTCGCTTATCGCCGTCATCAGAAAGGGAAAAATCCCAAGGGTGCTATGGCCCTGAACATCGTTTCGGTATTTGCTCTGTGCCTGTTGACCACTGGCATGGGCATCGGCGGCCATGTGCTGGCTGCTGGTGAGCAGGCCGCTTCGGCTGCCTCCTCTTCCGCCGGCTGGGGCTATCTGGCCATGGCTCTTTCCACCGGTCTGGCCTGCATCGGCGGCGGCGTGGCCGTGGCCTCTTCCGCCAGCGCAGCCATCGGCGCCATTTCAGAAAATGACAAGGTGTTCGGCAAGGCCCTGATCTTCGTGGCCCTGGCCGAAGGCATCGCCATCTACGGTATGCTGGTTTCCATCCTCATCATGCTGCGCCTGTAATCCGGCGAAGAAAAGGGTGAGACCATGCGCTATTTTCTCATAGCAGACAATGTGGATACCCAGACAGGCTTCCGCCTGGCGGGGATCGAGGGCGTGGTGGTACACAAAGCCCAGGAGGTGGAAGAAGCTCTTTCCACCGCCATGAACACACCGGATATCGGCGTGATCCTTTTGTCCGAAGGGCTGGTGCCTTTGTGCCAGAGCCGGGTGGATGACATCAAACTGCGGATGCATACGCCCCTTTTGGTGGAGATTCCCGACCGGCACGGTACCCATCGGGCCCCCGACTCCATCACCCAATATGTGCGCCAAGCCATTGGCGTGAAGATCTGAAGGGAGGAGACTGGATGGAAAACGATACAAACAAGCTGGAACATTTTACAGAAACCATTCTGCGGGATGCGGATGAGCGAAGCCAGAAGATCCTGGAGAGTGTGGAAAAAGCCCGCAAGGCTCGGCTTAATTCGGCAGAAAAAGAGCTGAAAGCCCGCATGGAGCGGCAGGTGGAAGCGGGCATTGCTCAGGTGAAGAGCAAAACCGGCCAGGCTGTCTCCCAGAAGATGATGGAAGACAAGCGGAGGCTGTTTGAAAAAAGAGCCCAGGTGGCCCGGAAGATCTATGATGACCTGGCAGAAAAAGTGGAGAGCTGGACGGAGAGCGGCGATTATACCGCCTGGCTCAGCCGTCAGCTGGAAAAGGCTCTGAAGGCGCTGCCGGGGGAGCAGGAGAAAGTCTATCTTTTCTGCCGCACCCAGGATGCAGAATATCTGAAAGGCTGCATGGAGCAGTGCCAGCGCCCCTGGGAGCTGGCGGTTTCTGAGAGCATCCACATGGGCGGTCTGCGTCTGGAGTGCCCGGAAAGCCATATGGCGGTGGACTGCACTTTGGACAGCGCGGCCCAGGAGACCCAGGAGCACATCGCCGAATATCTGGGCCTGCGTCTGGAATAGGTCCGGGAGGTGAAGCATATGAACGAGGAAAATTATCGTGTGTATTCGGTGAATGGCCCGGTGGTCACCGTCAAAGGCGGCCGGGGCCTTGCCATGCAGGACATGGTCTATGTGGGCAAAAGCCGCCTCATAGGCGAAGTGGTGGGCATTGAGCGGGACCATGCCACCGTGCAGGTTTACGAATCCACCACCGGCCTGGCTCCCGGAGAACCGGTGGAACAGACCGGCGCACCGTTGACGCTGGAACTGGGCCCCGGTCTGCTGGGTGGCATTTTTGACGGCATTGCCCGTCCCCTCAAGGCCATCCAGGAAAAGGGCGGCGCTTTTATCCCCGCCGGTCTGGATATCCCCAGCCTGGACGAAAAGACCAAGTGGGATGTGCAGGTGCTGGTGAAAAAAGGGGAGCAGGTGCAGCCGGGACAGATCATTGCCCAGTGCGATGAAAAAGGCAGCATCATGCACAAAATCATGGTGCCTCCCACCCTTTCGGGAGAGATTATAGAAGTCAGCCCCGACGGGGCCTATACCGTGCGGGATCAGATTGCACTTCTCAAAACGCCCGACGGCAAGGAACACAGCCTGACCCTTTCCCAGAAGTGGCCCATCCGCCAGAGCCGCCCGGTGAAACTGCGCCGTCCGGTGGATCAGCTGATGGTCACCGGTCAGCGGGTCATTGACACCATGTTCCCCATTGGCAAAGGAGGCTGCGCCTGCGTGCCCGGCCCCTTTGGTGCAGGCAAGACCATCATCCAGCATCAGCTGGCCAAGTGGTGCGATGCCGACATTATTATCTATCTGGGCTGCGGCGAACGGGGCAATGAAATGACCCAGGTGCTGGAGGAGTTCGGCGAGCTGCAGGACCCCCGCACCGGAAAGCCTTTGCTCAACCGGACGGTGCTCATTGCCAACACCTCCAATATGCCGGTGGCCGCCCGTGAGGCCTCCATTTATACCGGCATGACCATGGCGGAATATTACCGGGATATGGGTTACCATGTGGCTCTGATGGCCGATTCCACCTCCCGCTGGGCCGAGGCCCTGCGTGAGATCTCCGGCCGTCTGGAAGAGATGCCTGCGGAAGAGGGCTTCCCCGCCTATCTGCCCTCCCGTCTGGCAGAGTTTTACGAGCGGGCCGGGTATACCGACAACCTCAACGGCACCGAAGGAAGCGTCACGGCCATCGGCGCCGTATCCCCCCAGGGCGGCGACTTTTCCGAGCCGGTGACCCAGACCACCAAGCGGTTTATCCGCTGTTTCTGGGCATTGGACCGGGAGTTGGCCTACGCCCGTCATTTCCCCTCTATGAACTGGAATACATCCTATTCGGAATATCTGGCCGACCTGGCTCCCTGGTTTGAAGAGCGCTTCGGGCCCAAGTTTGCCCAGTGCCGGGAGCGGATGGCCCGGTTGCTTCTGGAGGAGAACAAGCTGATGGAGATCGTCAAGCTCATCGGCTCCGATGTGCTCCCCGAGGACCAGAAGCTGGTGATCGAGTGCGCCAAGGTGGTGCGTCTGGGCTTTTTGCAGCAGGATGCCTACCAGCCCATCGACACCTATGTGCCCATTGAAAAGCAGTATCGTATGATGGATCTGGTGCTCTATCTCTATGACAGCGCCAAGAAGGTGGCCCAGCAGGGCATCCCTATCTCCCAGCTGGTGAGCACGGGGATCTTTGAGCTGGTCACCCGTATGAAATACAACATCCCCAACGATGACTTCTCCCTGTTTGACGATTACAAAAAGAAGATCGATCAGGCGGTGGAGCAGGCCATCAGCAAGAATACCCGCCAGACAGAAGGGGAGGTGAAGCGGGCATGAGAATCGAATATACCGGGGTCTGCGATCTGAACGGCCCCCTTCTCACGGTGGAAGGCGTCCGGGGCGTGGCCTATGATGAAATGGCCGAGATCGTCACCAAAGACGGCCAGGTCCGTTCGGGCCGGGTCATTATGATCGATGGTGACCGGGCGGTGCTTCAGGTGTTCGAAGGCACCAAGGGCATCTCTTTGGAGAAAAACAGCGTCCACTTCCAGGGCAAGCCCATGGAGCTTTCCCTCAGCCGGGAGATGCTGGGCCGGGTCTTTTCCGGCGCAGGCCGTCCCATTGACGGCCTGGGAGAGATCTTCCCCGAGGAAAAGCGGGATATCAACGGTCTGGCCATGAATCCGGTGGCCCGTCAGTATCCCAGAAACTGCATCTACACCGGCATTTCGGCCATCGACTGCATGGCTACCCTGATCCGGGGACAGAAACTGCCCATTTTCTCTGGCGCTGGCATGAGCCACAACCAGCTGGCCGCCCAGATCGTCCGCCAGGCCAAGGTGGGCAGCCAGGATGAAAAGTTCGGCATTGTCTTTGCAGGCATGGGCCTAAAGAAGGACGCCGCCGACTTCTTCAAAAAAGACTTCGAGGACTCCAGCGCTTTGCAGCGGGTGGTGATGTTCCTCAACGAGGCCAGCGATCCCATCATTGAGCGTATTCTGACCCCTCGCTGCGCCCTCACTGCGGCGGAATACCTGGCCTTTACCCATGGAATGCACATCCTGGTCATCATGACTGATATGACCGCCTATTGCGAAGCGCTGCGGGAATTCTCCTCTTCCAAAAACGAGATCCCCAGCCGAAAGGGCTATCCTTCCTACCTCTATTCCGACCTGGCTTCTCTCTATGAGCGGGCCGGCATGCTGGAAGGCCAGCCGGGCAGCGTTACCCAGGTGCCCATCCTCACCATGCCCAACGACGACATCACCCACCCCATCCCCGACCTGACCGGTTACATCACCGAAGGCCAGATCGTGCTGGATCGGGATATGGATCAGAAGGGGATGTATCCCCCCATCGGCGTGCTGCCCTCCCTGTCCCGTCTGATGAAGGACGGCATCGGCAAAGGCTACACCCGGGAGGATCATCCGCCGGTGTCCACCCAGCTGTTTGCTGCCTATTCCAAGGTGCAGGACGCCCGGAGCCTGGCCAGCGTCATCGGTGAAGAAGAGCTGAGCCCGGTGGACAAGATGTATATGCGCTTTGGTCAGCGGTTTGAACAAGAATTTGTGCAGCAGGGTGTTTCGGAAAACCGCACCCTGGATCAGACTCTGGAACTGGGCTGGGATCTGCTGTGCGACCTGCCCCGTTCGGAGCTGAGCCGCATCGATCAGAAGCTGCTGGATCAGCATTATGTAGACCACTCGGCTGCAGGAGGGAGTGAGGACTGATGCCGGTCATCGCGCCCACCAAAGGAAATCTGTCCAAGATCAAGCGTTCCCTGGCTCTGGCGAAAATGGGCTATGAGCTGATGGATCGGAAACGGAACATCCTCATCCGGGAAATGATGCTGCTCATCGACAGCGCCAAGCAGATCCAGGCGGAGATCGATACCACCTTTACCCGGGCCTATTCCGCTTTGCAGGAGGCCAATATCAAGCTGGGCGCCTGCCAGGATATCGCCTTGGCCACCCCGGTGGATGACAGTTTGCAGCTGGGCTACCGGTCGGTGATGGGGGTGGAGATCCCCATCGTCACCGCTTCCGATTTCGAAGCCCGGCTGAGCTATGGGTTTTTCGGCACCGATTCCTCCCTGGATAAGACCCTTTATGAGTTTTATCGGGTCAAGAAGCTGTGCGCCACTCTGGCCGAGGTGGAGACCAGTGTCTATCGCCTGGCCAACGCCATCAAAAAGGCCCAGAAGCGGGCCAATGCCCTGCAAAATATCATTATTCCCCAATATACCGCCTCCATCGCCTATATTACCGGCGTGCTGGAAGAGCGGGAACGGGAGGAATTCAGCCGTTTGAAGGTCATCAAGGCCCAGAAAGCCAAAAAGACATAAAAGCAAAATCCCCGGCAAAGAACGCAAAGTTCTCTGCCGGGGATTTTTTAAATTTTGACAAAGAGGGAAACTTTTTGCCTCTTTTTTTCGTCTCAAGGATTAGAAGAACTTGGCGATCACTTCGGCCACACCGTCGCCATAGGATTTGGTCGCCACATAGTCGGCGATCGCTTTGACGGCGGGGGAGGCGTTCTCCACGGCCACGCCCAGACCGGCCCATTTGATCATGGCGGCGTCGTTTGAATTGTCGCCGCAGCACACCACTTCATCCGGCGCCACGCCATAGCGGCGGCAGATCAATTCCAATGCGCTGGCCTTGGACACATCCTTGGCCATGATCTCCACCAGATAGTCTTTGGAGGCTGCCAGAGTCAGGCTGTCGCCGAATTCCTCCCGCAGCTGACGGTGGATGGTCTCCCTCTCTTCCGGAGATACCACCAGGATCATCTTGGGAGAGGGGGACAGAGGATAGGAAGAAAAATCCCCTACTTCCACCACGGGGTTGTGGATCAGATCCGGGTCGATATCGGTTTCCTTGGTGCGCTTTTCCACCAGAATCCGGTCTTCGTTGTAAAGCTGCACATAATAGCCATGTCTGCGGCAAAAGGCGGCGATGCCCTTCATGGTCTCCAGAGACAGAGGACGGAGCAGTTCATAGCCCCCTGGCTGGGTGGAGCGGATAAGGGCGCCGTTGTAGGTGGCCAGGGGACAGGTGATGCCCACTTGCCGGGCATAGAATGCGGCAGAGGGGAACATGCGGCCAGTGGCCAGAGTGACCAGGACTCCGCGATCCAGCAGCCGGCGCAGTCCGGCCCGGGCCGCAACGGCCATGGTCAGGTCTTTATAGAGCAGGGTATTGTCCAGATCCAAAGCCAGCAATTTATAGGACATGGAAAAGCTCCTTTCCTCATAGAAATCAAGATGAATGGACAGCAATTGCCATACCGGTTTCATTATAGCTTCTTTTCAAATAAAAACCAAGGGAACATTTGTCCGGTTTATGGGACAGGCAAAGGGATATGATAGGAGCAAAGGAGGTCATAACATGATGCAAGGTGGATGGATGACGGGATTCAGTTTGATTTTAGGAATGGTGTGTATGGCCTGTGCTCTGCGGGATATGCTGCGGCAAAGAAAGGAAGTTTTGCAGGAAGAGCGGGAAGAGAGCAATGTGATCTGTGTTCCCAGGCAGTATTTTTTGTCGGAGGATCACAACGCTTTGTGCCGTTTTTGAGAAGGGAAAGGCCGGGCAAATGCCCGGCTTTGGGAATTTAATAGTGTTCCAGCAAATCCCAAATAGCTTCAATGTATTTATCAATATAGCTGCTGGTGTAGAAATCCAGGTAGGAACTCACATCCCGGGGAAACTCAAACAGGCAGGAGTCATATCCCAGACTGCGGGTGTAGGCGGTGAAATAGCCGTCTCCACCTAAGTAATTCAAAGAATTGTGGGGAAAATACCCATGGAAGGTTTGGGAAAGAACGCCGGAGGGATTGGAAGTGAGGATCTGTTGGGTCCAGCCATGGGTGTCGATGTGTACATTTTTTCCGGAACCTGCGTGTTGGATGACGAATTCTTTCAGATGCAAAGCTTCCAAAGCTTGCAAGGGAGCAGTGCCGTTATAATTACGGCCCGATGCGTGGCGCTGGTAACCGGTTTCAAAACAGCGGTTTAAGTCGATGCCCATGCCGTAGATCAGATTGCCTGCTGTGTCCAGCATGGTGGTGGTGCATCGGCCAGGGCCGTTGCTGGTCCAACCGGCGGCTACCCCGTCGGGATTGGTACAGGGGATGACATACACTGTCCATCCCAGATGGTTTACCCGTTCCGCTTCATTTTCCAGGGAGGCGCGGACCTTTTGCCCCAGATAGACCAGCTCGGCACCATCGGCTGCCCAGTGGTCTTCAAAGCCATGGATGGCAAAGTTCAGGATCATCACATTTTCACCGGTGCCAATGCGGTAGGCCGTCATATCCCGGCCTTCACCGCTTTGACCAAAGACGATGGTCTCCAAAAGTTCCGGCTCTTTTTTCAAGGTAAAGATCAGCCGTGTTTCCGGGTCGGCCATGCGAGTCAAGAGGGCAGCCGCTTCGCTGCGGCTCACCGTGCTGTCGGGAAGGAAGGTGCCATATGGATCGGTGCCGTTGAGGATACCGGCCTGATATAAAGTGTAGATCTGCTGGCTGTATTCGTCCCCTGGCGCTACATCGGGAAGAGAAGTGACTTGATTCAGCTGAGGGAAATCGTCCCCCAGGGCATTGGCGAAAAGATAGGCCATTTCGTCCCGGTGGATGGCGGTATTCATCTCACCGGCAAATTCACCCGGAGACCACAGGCCATAGGCTTGCGCTTTTTCCAGCGTTTCGGCATACCATGGCTCTTCTGATGTGGGAGAACCGGTTTCCTCTTGCTCTTCTCCCAGTTCCATTTCTTCTGGCTCTGTTTCTTCAGGAGCTTCGAGGGATTCCTCTTTTTCCGGCAGAGAGTCGGCATCATCGTCCAGTTCTTCTTGGGAAAGGGCATCATCTGCATCGGAGACCGTTTCCTCTGGCGGTGGGGCTTCCACGGCCGGAGGCAGGGGATGAAGTGCTTCGTAGCATCGGACAGCCACGGCAATGCCCTCGGCCACTGTCAGGGAGTTTTCCGGATAGAACCGGTCATTCAGCATTCCCTGCATCAGCCCCATTTGGGTGCATTCCGATACATAGATGGCATACCAGCTGCTTTCCTGCACATCGGTGTAAGCTCGGGCCGGGAGCCGGGCGCAAAAAAGCAAGGCACAGATGGCGGTCAAAGTGCCCAAAGGCCGAAGCAACTTATTCACTTTGCAACACCTCTTGGAATAATTCCTCTATTTTCAAGTATAGCACTAAAAAATAAGGAGTAAAAGGGCTTTTTCCGCAAAAAGCCCTTGCTTTTTGCCCTTAACTGGGAAGGAAAGCTTTTCACCTCCGGGCAAATCTGCTATAATAACCGCAAAATGATGATGGATGCATGGAAAAGGAGGGGCCATGATGGGATGCGAACTTTGTCCCCGCCGGTGCGGTGCGCGGCGGAAGGAGGGACAGGCTGGGGCCTGCGGCGCCAAGGGGCTGCGGGCAGCCCGGGCGGGGCTGCATCAGTGGGAAGAACCCTGTATCAGCGGCAAAAGAGGAAGCGGCACTGTTTTTTTCAGCGGTTGTCCCTTGGGATGCGTGTTCTGCCAAAACTACCAGATCTCCCACGAAAAGGAAGGGAAGGATCTGACGGCTTCCCAGTTGGCCCAGGTGTTTGCCCGGCTGGAAGAGCAGGGGGCCCACAACATCAACCTGGTCAGCCCCACTCCTTATGTGGAGGAGATCATAGAGGCCCTGGAGCTGTACCGTCCCCATGTGCCGGTGGTTTATAACACCAGCGGCTATGAGCGAGTGGAGACCCTTCAGCGTATCGATCCCTATGTGGATATCTATCTGCCCGATGTGAAATATGTCAGCCCGGAGATCAGCAAAAAGTATAGCGGGGTTTCCGACTATTTTGAAATGGCGTCCCAGGCGCTGCTGTTCATGCTGGAACAAAAGCCCCAGGCGGTTTTTGATGAAGATGGGATGATGCGCCGCGGGGTGATTCTCCGTCACTTGGTGTTGCCGGGGAATCTGCGCCAGACCTATTTGCTGCTGGATTGGATGGAAGAAAACATCCCCAAAGAGACCTATATCAGCCTCATGGGGCAGTATTTCCCCGCCGGACGGGCGGCCGATTTCCCGGAGATCAACCGGAGACTGAAACCGGGAGAATACCAGCGGGCTTGCAATCGGCTGTTGGGCAAGGGATTTGATCATGGCTTTTTTCAGGATCTGGAATCGGCCAGCGGGGAATATGTGCCGGACTTCGATCTGAGCGGACTGGAGGCAAAAGAATGAGCAGCATTTCCATCCAGTGGGAGAGTTTGCCGCTTCCGGTACGCCTGGCGATGGAGCGCCTGGAAAGCAAGGGCTTCCAGGCTTTTTTGGTGGGAGGCTGTCTGCGGGATTTGCTGCGGGGGGAAAATCCCCAGGATTACGATCTGGCCAGCACCGCTCCGCCGGAAGAGATGGAACAGATGCTTTCTCCCTATCCGGTGATCGCTACCGGTCTGCGATTTGGCACGGTGACGGCAGTGGTGGAAGGGCAGGCTCTGGAAATCACCCGGCTGCGCCGAGAAGGGGGCTACAAAGACGGGCGGCGGCCCGATTGGGTGCTTCCCACAGAAGACATCCAGGAGGATCTGGCCCGGCGGGATTTCACCATCAATGCCATGGCGTTTTCTCCATCCCGCGGGCTGATCGATCCCTTTGGTGGAGCGAAAGATCTGAAAAAGCGGCTGATTCGGGCGGTGGGAGAGCCGGGCCGACGGTTTCAGGAGGACGGTCTGCGGATTCTCCGGGGGCTTCGGTTTGCCTCCCGCCTGGATTTTGATTTGGAGCAGGAGACCGCCCGGGCTTTGGTGGAAAAGCGGCACTTGCTTTGTCAGGTGGCCCAGGAGCGGATTACCGGGGAATTTATCCGCCTGGTGGATGGCGTATCTGCTCCACGGGTGCTGGAAGAGTTTTTTCCTGTGGCTGTGCAGGTGGTGCCGGAATTGCAGGCCCTGTGGAGATTTGAACAGCATACCCCTTATCACATTTACGATGTGTGGCAGCACACCCTTCGGGTGCTGGATGGGGTGGGAGAAGGGCGGGAAGTCCGGCTGGCCGCCCTTTTCCACGATATTGCCAAACCCCAGTGCTTTTTCCGGGGCCGTCGGGGCATAGGTCATTTCAAAGGTCATGCTGTGGCGGGCGGTGCAGTCACCGGGCAAATTCTCAAGCGGATGCGTTTTCCCACCCAACTGCGGGAGGAAGTGTGCCAGCTGGTGCGCTGGCACGATGAGGACATCCCACAAACCGATGAAGCAGTGCGCCGGTGGCTCAATTTGCTGGGGCCGGTGCAGCTGCGGCGTCTGCTCCTTCTCCAGCAGGCCGACAGCCGGGCCAAATCCCCCCGGTCGGACACCCTGTTTGCCGGGCGGCTCCTCCAGCGGATGGAGAACATTTTGCAAAGAGGGGACTGCTTTACCTTGAAGGCACTGGCCGTGCATGGAAATGATCTGAAGGCCATGGGTTTCTCCGGACCTCAGGTGGGGCGTACCTTGGAACGGCTGCTGGATCAGGTGATGGAGGACCCGGCGAAAAATCAGCGGGAAATTCTGTTGGCTCTGGCTGAGGGATGAGAAAGACAGTAGAAAACACATCTCCTTTCTGAAAAAACTGATACCATAAAATAATCTTATTTTGGATATTTCGAAGGTATCAAATGGGGCGTATACTGAGAAGCGTCTTCAAAGCAGAAAGGGGAAGAAAGATGGAAAAGAAAAAGTATTTCACGGTGTACCGCATGGCGGTGGTGGGACTGATGAGCGCGTTGGTCTTTGCCTGCACATTTATCCACATTGATGTGCCCGTGCCCATGAGCAACAAGGTGATGATCCATTTCGGAAACATCATGTCCCTGTTGGCAGCGCTGCTCTTTGGGCCGGTGACCGGGGGACTTTCCGCCGGGTTGGGCTCGGCCATTTATGATCTCACCGATCCGGTGTATGCGCCGGAGGCCTGGATCACCTTTCTGATGAAATTTGCCATGGCTTGGACAGCGGGAATGATCGCCCACAGCGGCAAAGCTCATGGGGAACGGAAAGGGAAAAATATCCTGGCGGCGGTGTGCGGAGCGGGAACTTATGTGTTTCTCTATGGCTGCAAAACCGTGGTAATGCAGCGCTTTGTCATGGGTGCGGTATGGCAGGCGGTATGGCCGGTGGTCATCAGCAAATGCAGCGTTTCTCTTTTTAATGCTGTATTGGCTTCGGTGTGCTCGGTGGCCCTCATGGAGCTGCTGCGCCGCCCTCTGACCCGGGCCGGTGTATTTGATCGCTTGAACGGACGGTAACCAAGGAAAAACAGCGGAAAAAGGCCTCCTTCGGGGGGCCTTTTTCTGTGTCTTTTTGTTGCGGCGAAAAATGGGATATGCTATAATCAAAAACATGTATGGTGGTGAATTTATCCATATTTTTGGGGGAAAGAAAAGCGGAAAAAAGGAGCGACTGGGCATGAGAAAAAGACCGTTTTTTCGGATGATATCGGCACTTGCTGCACTATGGATGCTGGTTCAAAGCGGAAGTGTTTTGGCTTATTCTGTGCGACAGTCCACCATTGAAAGTGAGGAAGACAGCCGTCTGGCATCGCTGCACCAGTTGATGGAAAAGCAGACTTTTGCCTCGGCTGAAGACCGGGAAAAGGCAATGGCGGGCGGGGAATATCTGCTGTTTGACAGTGCGTATGCAGCCGTGGAGGGCGGTACATTTCCCTATCCCAACAGCGGCGGCTATGTGATGAATGTGGACGACGGCATATATCAGGCAGAGGTGAAGGCCGCCGGATGCTATGCCTATTCCAAATATGCTTCCTATGTGATTTATGGGGAGTTTGGGGAAAAACGCTGGCTTCAGGATAAAGATGGGCGGGAGATCACCCATACCGATGAGCTGACGGGAGAGATCCTTCGGGATTTCCTGTTGCGTTATGGCCAGGTGGGAGAGCATCTGCGCCTGGACAAGGTGCATTCGGTCACTTTCCTGGCCGGGGATGAAGAGGGATTTTATTTTACGGAATATTCCAGCGACAATGATCCTTTTATCCGGCTGCGTTATGTGACTTATGAGGACTTTGCAGCTTCGGCCCAAAAGGAAAATACCGCAATTTGGTTTTTGGACAGCAATCCCATGGAAAACGATGAGAACGGGGAAAATGTCCTGCCCCAGCCGGAAGAAGGGCAGGACATTCGGGTTTTGGTGTATCTCAACCCGGATTACAGCCGTCAGGTGGAGCTTGCCATGAAGTCGGGGGAGGCCGTGGGCTCGTTGCCTGTGCCGGAGAGCGTGGAAGGGTATGTCTTTGCTGGATGGTATACAGATCCGCTGGCTGGTGAACAGGTGAGCGAAGCCACCCTGTTTCAGGGAATCTCCTCTGTGGTTCTCTATCCTCGATATCAGACAGCAGCGGCAGGAGAACGGTACACCATCACATTGCAAAACCGGCAGGATGGGAGCAATCTTGGCATTTGTCAGGCGGTGAACGGAGATCTGTGGAATCTTCCGCAGCCTGTGATGCAGGGGTATGTTTTTGCAGGGTGGTATGATGGGGAGGGAACTCCCTATTATAATGGAAAAACCATTGCCCTCAGCGGAGACATGGTTTTGTATGCCGCTTTTGAAAAAGCCCCGGAGACCACCATTACTTTGCAGATCGGAAATCCGCTTATGACCATCAACGGCGTGGAGCAGATGATCGATCCCCAGGGAACTGTGCCGGTTTTGCGTCAGGATCGCACCCTGCTGCCTGTGCGGGCAGTGGTGGAAGGTCTGGGTGGCACAGTGGAATGGGATGGAGCCAACCAAACTGTCTGCTTGACCAGAGGAGAGCAAAAATTGTTTTTGCGCATTGGCAGCACATCGGCCTGGGACAATGAGGGAGCCAGGTTTACTCTGGACAGCCAGCCTATTCTGCTCAATGACCGCACCATGCTGCCCATCCGTTTTGTGGTGGAATATTTCGGCGGTACAGTGGAATGGGTGGGGGAAACCCAAATGGTGAAAATTGTGGGATAAAAATGGTCTAGCCTTGCTCTGGATTCATGTTTTTGGAGACAGCATGAATCTGAGGAGCGATTTTTAGATGATAATTTGGGAAAAGAGAACGAAATGAATCAGGGAATAAAAAGGGATTTGCAATATGTGGAATTTTTTTGAAAAGCTGGACGAGATGGTGTATGTGTCCGATATAGATACCCATGAGTTGGTTTATATGAATCAACATCTGCGGGAGTCCCTGGGATATCAGAGCCATGAAGAATATGTGGGAAAGATGTGCTATGAAGTGTTGCAAGGGGCTTCCAGCCCCTGCAAATTCTGCACCAATAGCCAACTGAAGGAAAGGGAATTTGTCTCCTGGACTTATAAAAACCCGGTGATGAACAAGAGGGTTTTGCTGAAAGACAGTATGATCCACAAAGATGGCCGGAATTATCGCATTGAGCTGGCCATTGACGCTGATTCGGAAGCCTCTCGCCAAAGCACATATTATTATGCGCGCAGCGAGACCATACTGAACGAATGTATCCAGCAGATTTTTTCCACCACCGATGCAGGAGAGTCGATCCAGAGAATGCTGGCCTACATCGGCAAGACCTTTTCCAGTGACCGGTCCTATATTTTTGAGCTCACCGAAAGCGGCGTCGCTACAAATACTTATGAGTGGTGCGAGAAGGGGGTCGCGCCGCAAAAAGATCTGTTGCAGAATATTCCCATGTCAGCGATCGATTGGTGGATTTCTCTGTTTGACAGAGATAAGGTCACCATCATTTCTGATCTGGAGGACATCCGGAAAGAATATCCGGAATCCTATGCCATCCTGAAACCCCAGGATATCCAGTGCCTTGCTGTGGGGCCCATCAAGGAAGAGGACAAAGTCATCGGTTTCATCGGTGTGGACAACCCGGATAAGCAGATGATGCCCATGATCGAATCCTTTTTGACGGTGGTGGGCTATTTTACTGTCACCCTTTTGCGGCGGCGGGATCTGCTGCTGCGGATGAATAACCTGAGCTACCACGACCAGCTCACAGGGGCCTATAACCGCCATGCCATGAACGAGCAATATGGGGAACTGCCCATGGATTCGGTGGGGGTTATTTATTGTGATATCAGCAGCCTGAAAGAGGTCAATGATATCCAAGGCCACGAAGCGGGAGACCGGCTGATCCGCCATTGTTACGATTTGATCTGCCAGGAAGTTGCAGGCGGAAAAGTTTATCGGGCCGGTGGGGACGAATTTGTGGTGGTGTGCGCTGACTGTGAAAAGAAGAATTTTCACAATCAAGTCTACCGGCTGCGTCAGAAAATCAAGGAAGACCAATGCCATATGGCAGTAGGGCATATTTGGTCTGATCAAAAGCCTTTGGAACTGGAAAAGCTCATCGCCCAGGCCGATTTGGTGATGTATCAGGACAAGCGGGAGTATTATAGGATCAACCGCCACCGTCCCGGAGTGGAGCGCCGCCATATAGAGATGAAAAATGATCTGGAGGAATCTTCGGAAGAGACCGTTTTTCAACATTTTTTGAAAAATTGTGGCGGCGATATGGAGGCTTTGTTCCAATCAGTTTCCCAAAACAACGACTCCAGCTATTTTTATCTGGGAGATATGCAGCGGGATCTGTATTATATCTCTGACAATATGCGGCGGGATTTTGGCTTTGAAAGCAATCTGGTTCCTGGGCTTTTGCAGAGGTGGTCTCAACGGATCAGTACACCGGAAGTTCGCGATTTGTTTTGGCAGGATATTTCCAGTATGCTGCGAGAAAAGAATACGGTTCACGATCTGCGGTATCAGGTACGAGACGCCCAGGGCAACAACCAGTGGGTTCGTTGCTATGGTCTGCTGAAATGGAATGAAGACAAATCGGAACCTCTGTTCTTTTCCGGAAGAATCACCCACCAGGATGTGAATTTTGTGGTAGACCCCATTGCAGGTCTTCCACGGGAACAGGGATCCTTTCAACAGATGAGAGAACTGAAGAAGAACAAGGAAAAAACCATTATCATCGGCTTTAGCCTGAATGGTTTGACGGCAATCAACAGCACCAGAGGACGGGAATATGGCGACCGGCTGCTCAAGCGGGTAGCCGATGCCCTGATGGAAAAGCTGTCCTGGAAAATGTCGTTTTATCGTCTGGAAGGGGCCCGTTTTATGGCCATTGTCAATCCGGTGTGTGCAGACGAAGGGCAGGAAAATCTGGTGGGACAGATCCGGGATGCTGTGCGGGCTTCCTATGACGTCATGGATATTTCTGTGCAAAACCCCTGCTCCTGCGGCGTGATCCAGTATCCCAACGAGAATATGGCAGAGGAAGACCTGGTGGAAAACTTGGTTTCTCTCATTCGGGTGGCAAAGCAGGAAAGCAAACGATCTTTTGTGGATTACTCTGCCCATAGTATCCAGCGAATTAAGGAAATGTCCAATCTGGAGCTGACCTTGAGCCAGGATGTGGCCAACCATATGGAGAATTTCCGCATCGTTGTCCAGCCGGTGGTGTCTGCTGGAGACGGGCGAATCATTGGCGGAGAGGTCTTGCTGCGGTGGTCTTTTCAGGGAAAAGATGTTTCGCCGGGGATCTTCATTCCCATTCTGGAGGAAAATGGCCTGATTCAACAGGTGGGCCGGTGGGTCTTTGAACAGGCTGTGAGTACCTGTGTCCGTCTTCATGCCTATGACCCCGCTTTTTACCTGACATTTAATGTGAGCCTGCATCAGTTGTCCGACGGCACGCTGCTGTCCTTCATGAAAGAAATGCTGGAGAAATATGGCCTAAAAGGTTCCAGTCTGGTGGCGGAGCTCACCGAAAGTGCTCTGGATGAGCATCCGGAACAACTGGACTATTTTGTCCAGGAATGTGAAAATATGGGACTGTTTATTGCTTTGGATGATTTTGGAAGTGGTTATTCTTCTTTGCGGATGCTTCTGCAATATCCCTCCAACATCATCAAATTGGACAAGTCCTTGGTGCAAGAAATGACCGAGTCGGAAGCTAAGATGAATTTTATCCGAAGCATTGTGTTTGCCTGTCACCAGTTTGGAAAAACGGTGTGCATGGAAGGCGTGGAGCTGGCCGAACAGAATGAGATCATTCTCAATACAGGCTGCGACATGATCCAGGGGTATTATTATTTCCGTCCCATGGAGCTGCGGGATCTGTACCGGCTGGTCAGTCAGATGTGACAGGAAAGGAGAGAGCGGGATGCAGAAGGAAAGAGAGCATAAGCGCGTAGAAGAAGCCCTTCGTACATTTTTGTATCGCTGCTTTACACAGCGGGATATTCCAGGGACTTTAGAACTGCTTTCTCCTGTTTTTTTTGGTGTAGGCATCTGGGAAGGGGAGCGGGCTTTGAGCAAAGATACCTTGGCCCAGATGATGAACACCAAGGCATTTCAGAAAAAGAATTTCATATCCTATGACATTGTAGATTTTACAGCTAGGGAACGAGCAGCAGGATGCTGGGATTGCAGCTGTATGTTATCATCTGAAATGGAACAGGACGGGGACTTTGGACCTGTGTGGCTGACAGCAGGATTTCATTGGGAAAACAACCGATATCTGATGGATACTGTCCATCTGTCCCAGGGGAGGAAAACATTGCGGGTGGGAGATTTTGCCGCCTTGCAGTTTATCACCACAGAAGGGAGAGAAATACGCAGGCAGGATCTGAGGGAGCGGATGGAGCTTCTGGGACAGATCATGCCTGGCGGAATATTGGGGGGCTATCTGGAAAAGGGATTGCCTTTGTATGTGGTAAATCAACGTTTTTTGGATATGACCGGATACAAAAATTTCCGGGAACTGGAGGAAACATTTCAGGGCGTTATTATCAATATGGTTCATCCCAAGGACCGGAAACGGGTGCGGGAAGAGCTGGCCGGGCTGCGTTGGCCAGGGGATCAGTATGAGATTCAGCACAGATTACAGAAAAAAGATGGCAGTTATCTGTGGGTATACAATATTGGCCGCCGCACTGTGACAGTGGATGGTCAGGATACCATTGTCAGTGTGTTGGTGGACATTTCCCGACAGGTGCACACCAAAGTTTGCCTGGAGCGGGCAGCCCACACCGATCCTCTTACTGGCATACGCAACCGGAAAAGCGGGGAAGAGGATATCAAGCAGCAGTTGCAGCAGGTGCCCCGGTATTTGTTTGTCATTATTGATCTGGATAAATTCAAGAATGTGAACGATATCTATGGTCATGACCAGGGAGACGAAGCGCTTTGCGCCGTGGCAGGGATGCTGCGCCGGTCCTTTCGGAAAAGCGATGTGGTTTACCGTTTGGGCGGCGATGAATTTGCTATTTTTGCCTCGGACTGGGAGGATGTGTCGGCACTGGAGGGCAAACTCCAGCGGCACATCGATTCGTATAGAACCATGATGAAAGAAAAATGGCCTAAGGCTGGTTCCACTTTGTCCATGGGTGGGGTATACAGCAGCCGGCCTGTTCCTTTCCGGGAGCTGTATCGTATGGCAGATCAGATGCTTTATCAGGTGAAGAACAGCCAAAAAGGACGCTTTGCTCTGCGGTTTTTGGAATAATTTTTGGTGTTATAAAAGTAAAAAGCCGCCCTTTCCTAAGAGGAAGGGCGGCTTTTTGCGCTGTTATAGCTGAATGGTCTGGCCAGGAGAAACCAGGATGCGGCCGTCACAGTGGAAACGGGCGGCGTTTTCCGGGTCATAAAGCAGGCCATTGTCGCTGGGACAGGTATGCACCGGGATGCTGTGGCGGGCGCCAATGATGGCGGCACAGCGGGAGGCTTCCGATGCATCCATGTTGTAAAAGCCGTCGATGGGCAAGATGGCGTAGTCCAGCTTCATGGGTGCCAGGATCTCTTCCATGGCGGGAATAAACGAAGTATCGCCGGAGGCATACACAGTGATGCCGTCCAGGGTGATGACAAAGCCCACACAGCAGGAGGGGTCGTGGTTTTTGTTCCCAGCGGGTACAGCCTGCACCTGAATGTCGCCCAGTGTAAACTGGCCGTAGTGTCCGCCTTCCAGAGCTTCCTTCCAGGTGATGATGGCGCAGCCTGGAGCCCGGGCGGGCTTGTCGATGCAGTTGTGGTCGTAGTGGTCATGGGTGACCAGAATCAGATCTGCAGGTTTATCGTATCCTTCCCCGGCAAAGGGGTCCACATAGATCACCTTTCCCTGGGCGGTTTCCAGCCGGAAACTGCCGTGGCCCTGATAAAAAAGTGTTGCCATAGAATGCTGCTCCTTTCTGATTGAGGAGAAAATGGACGGTCGCTTTCTTGTTTTCATTGTACCATAGCTGGCAAGTCCATGCAGACTTGCACGCCGCCCATGCGGCGTAAAAGCGGCGGAGCCGATTTTGGCTATGGTGCAACATCAACAGCAGTGATTTTGTTTGCAAAACCACGGAATACATAGTATTCTGCTCCATATTTGGAGCGGCTGTTGATATTGTACCATGGCCCTTGGGGAAAGGCAAAAAAATTTGACATGAGCGGGGAAAGTGGTATGATAAATAAGGGAGTTTTGGCGGTTTTCGTCAAAACTCCCTTCTATGACCAAAAAGAAAGAGAGGACGAAAATGGAGAAAAAAGTAAAAAGATTGCTGTGGTTCGTTTTGGGTGTGGTGATCAATTCCTTTGGCATTGCATTGACCACCAAGGCCGCGATGGGGACATCCCCCATTTCCAGTGTGCCCTATGTATTGTCTCTGTGGCTGCCCCTGTCCTTGGGACAGTTCACATTTATTGTCAATATGTTTTTCATTCTGGCCCAGATTCCGCTGCTGCGAAAGGAGTATCAGCCGGTGCAGCTGTTGCAGATCGGGGTCAATGTGGTTTTCAGTTTGTTTATCGATGTGAGCATGAGTCTGCTGGAGGGGTTCACACCTTCCAACCCGCTGATCGGTTTGCTGGCCGTGGTGGCTGGATGCGCCACTTTGGGGCTGGGGATCAGCATCGAGGTGGCGGCCGATATGCTGCTGGTGCCTGGCGAAGGAGTGGTCAAGGCCATCAATCGCCGGGTAGGTGGCCGGTTCGGCACAGTGAAGGTGATGTTCGATCTCAGCTGTGTGATGATTGCGGCCCTAGTGTCGGTTTGCTCCATGGGCGGTATCCGGGGCCTGGGAGTGGGTACACTGGTGTCAGCTCTCATTGTGGGGCGGTTTGTCAATCTGTATAATAAGCGCCTGCCCCTCATCCCTCATGTGGCCGGACTGA
>OOBV01000340.1_pt1 | contig 46017 bp, 34 predicted proteins | sample 1671731 | NCBI WGS metagenome assembly OOBV01 (sample SAMN06348186, study PRJEB24527) | human gut metagenome | biome: human gut; feature: ankylosing spondylitis patient; material: feces | host: Homo sapiens | place: China | collected 2015-10
GCAGTGCAATCGGCAAGCATTGCAGCTCTTCGAGCTGCTCGCTTGCAATGTAAACGCCTTTCTTTTGGACGGGCACCGCCCGTTTTCTTTCAACGGAAAGAAAATGGGGGGTGCATTGGGCAGCAGCGCTCTCGCGCTGCATTTCCCCTCCGCGCTGTGCGCGGAAAGACACTCCCCCTTTGGGGATAAAAAGGAGAATCATCATGCGAGCAGTATTGACTAAGGTTAAACACGCCTCCGTTACGATCGACGGAGAGCTCAAGGGCAAGATCGGCAGGGGCTTTTTGATCCTGCTGGGCGTTGCGCCTGACGACACGGAAGAAAAATGCCGCAAGATGGCGGACAAGCTCTGCTCGCTGCGCATTTTTGACGACGAGAACGACAAGATCAACCTCTCCCTCGACGATGTTGGCGGCGAGCTTCTTATCGTCTCGCAGTTCACGCTCTACGGCAACTGCCGCAAGGGCCGCCGTCCTGAATTTTTAAGCGCCGCGCGGCCCGAGATCGCCATCCCGATGTATGAAAAGTTCGTGGCCATCTGCCGCGAAAAGGGCTACCATGTTGAAACCGGCGAATTCGGCGCCTACATGGAGGTCGAATCGCTCAACGACGGGCCGTTCACGCTGATCGTGGACTCCGCCGACTTAGACGCACCGAAAAAGCAGTAAAGAAAGGGGTTATTTCTTCATGAAAGTCATCACCACTGTCGTCGGCTCCCTGCAGACGAATTGCTACCTGCTCATCGACGAGGAAACGAAGTCCGCTGCGCTCATCGACCCGGGCGACGAGGCGGAAAAACTGCTCGCGCTCGTCAAAAGCGAGGGCGTCACGCTCAAATACATTCTCCTGACCCACGGACACCGCGACCACACGCTCGCCGTGCCTGCGCTCAAAAAGGCGCTGCCGGACGTGCCCGTCTACATCGGCGAGGCCGACGCCCACTCCACCGGCATCTACCACTACCCGATGGCCGACCTCGTCCCCGATCTCAAGTACTATGGCGAGGGCGATACGCTGCCGCTCGGCTCGCTGACGATCAAGGTGCTCGCCACGCCGGGCCACACGCTCGGCGGTGTAACGCTGCTGGTCGGCGACGCGATGTTCCCCGGCGACACGCTGTTTGCAGGCTCGATGGGCCGCACCGACCTCCCCGGCGGCAACGACGCGCAGATGCTCGCCTCGCTGCGCCGTCTCGCCCAGATCGAAGGCGACTACACCGTCTACCCCGGCCACATGAATGCCACAACGCTCGCGCGTGAAAAGGCGATGAACCCGTATCTGCGCCATGCGCTGCGATAAAGGACAAGAAACCACATGAAACTTGAGCTCATTGGGCATGATGAAAAATACGCGCTGGAGCAGAGCTTACTCACGCTCTTCCCCGGCGAAAAGCCCGTTTACGGCACGGTCGACAAAACCGCCGACACGCGCTGGGCGCGCGTGACGCTCACCGAAGAGGACGAGCGCGTGCAGGTGACGACAGAGCTGGGCATGGACGGCAAGTCCGCCGCCCACAGCTACGACTATCCCCTCTCCGGCACGGAGTATGAAAAGGAGGGACAGCGCCGCCACGCCGTCGGCATCAGCTTTTTCGGCGCGGCGAAGGACCTGCTCGGCATCTCCCCCGCGTGGGGGAGCCTGACCGGCGTGCGGCCCAGCAAGGTCGCGCTCTCGCTCATCCGCGAGGGCGGCAAAAAACGTGCGGAAAAGGAATTGCAGGAGCTCTACTGCGTCACGCCCGCGCGTGCCCGCCTTGCCATTGAGGCGGCAGACGCCGGCATCCGCGCCGCGGCGGAGCTGGAGCCGAACGATATCTCGCTCTATGTCGGCATCCCGTTCTGCCCGACGCGGTGTGCGTATTGCAGCTTTGTGGCGCAGAGCGTCGAAAAGTCGTTCTCGCTCGTCGAGCCGTATCTGGAGGCGCTTTTCGACGAGATCACCGCCGCGGGGCAGCTCGTGCGCGAGTTGGGGCTGAACGTCAAGTCGTTCTACATGGGCGGCGGCACGCCGACCACGCTGACCGCCGACCAGATGGATCGCCTCCTCACAAAATTGGAGCAGAATTTTGACTTCAACGGTCTCGCCGAGCTGACGATCGAGGCGGGCCGTCCCGATACGATCGACGAAGAAAAGCTGCGCGTGCTGCGCGCGCACAACACCACGCGCGTTTCCATCAACCCCCAGACGATGGAGGACAACGTCCTCGCGGCCATCGGCCGCCGCCACACGGCGGACGACATCCGCCGCGCGATGGAGCAGGTGCGCGCCGCGGGCTTCCCGCACGTCAACATGGACCTCATCGCAGGCCTGCCCGAGGACACGCCCGAGGGCTTTGCCAGGAGTCTCGACGAGGTCATCTCGATGGGCGCGGACAACATCACGGTGCACACGCTGTCGCTCAAAAAGGGCAGCCGCATCATGCTCGAAGGCAGCCGCATCCCCGGCGCGGACGAGGTCGCGCAAATGCTGGACTATGCCGACCCCACGCTGCGTAAACATGGTTTTGCCCCCTATTATCTCTACCGCCAGAAGTACATGTCCGGCAGCTTTGAAAACGTGGGCTGGACGAAGCCCGGCGGCACGGGGCTCTACAACATCTACATCATGGAAGAGCTGCACTCCATCCTCTCGCTCGGCGCGGGCGGCTCGACCAAGATGGTCGGCGGCGGGCAGATCCGCCGCGCGTTCAACGCCAAATACCCGCGCGAATACATCGACCGGCCCGAAAAGCGACGCGCGAACCTGATGGACTTCGCCCGCTTTTACGCTGAACAAGGAGAATAACGATGAATAAGAGTGATTTCTTTACCGCCGACGCGGTCAAGCCGCACTTCACCTATGATGATTACTGCGAGAGCGCGGATATGATCGCGTCTCACCTCGGCGATTTCCGTCCCGAGGTACTGCTGGTGCTCGGCAGCGGTCTGGGCTTTCTCGGCGACCGCGTCGAGGCGCGCACCTGCGTGAGCTATGCGGACATCCCGCACTTCCGCGCGTCCACCGCGCCGGGACACGAGGGCCGCTTCGTTTTCGGCGAGCTGCGCGGCAAGCGCGTGGCGGTCATGCAGGGCCGCATGCACTGCTACGAGGGCTACACGATGGAGGACGCCGCCTACGCCTGCCGCGTCATCCGCTTACTCGGCGCAAAGACGATGATCGTGACGAACGCCGCGGGCGCGGTGAACACCGAGTATTCCGCGGGCGATCTGATGCTCATTTCCGATCACATCAAGCTCTTCGACTTTGGCCCGCTCTGGGGGCCGAATATCGACGAGTTCGGCACACGCTTCCCCGATATGTCCAATGTCTACTCCCCCCGCCTGCGCGAGCTCGCGAAGGAAGTCGCCAAGGAGCAGGACCTCACGCTGCGCGAGGGCGTCTACATGTACTTCCCCGGCCCGCAGTTCGAAACGCCCGCCGAGGTGCGCGCTGCGCGCGTGCTCGGTGCGGACGCCGTGGGCATGTCCACCGTGCCGGAGGCCATCGCCGCCGCGCACTGCGGGTATGAGATCCTCGGCGTGACGCTGTGCGCCAACATGGCCGCGGGCGTGCTGCCCCAGCCGCTCTCCGGCGAGGAGGTCAACGAGATGGCAGAGCAGTCGGCCCCGCATTTCTCCTCGCTCATCCTCGGCTGCCTCGAGCGGCTGTAAAACAGTTTATTTCAGCTAAGAAGGAAAAGGTTGAAATTTTAATGGCTACGGAAAAGAAACAGTCCTTTTTCGGCGGCGCGGCGGTGTTGGCCGCCGGCGTCGTCATCGTGAAGATCATCGGCGCGCTCTTCAAAATTCCGCTCGCGAACATTCTGGGCGAGACGGGCAACGCCGACTTCAACAACGCCTACAACATCTATGCCGTGCTTCTGACCATCTCGACCGCGGGACTTCCCGTGGCGCTCTCGAAGATGATCTCGGAGGCGAAGACGCTCGGGCGCGAGCGTCAGGCGCGGCGTGTGCTCAAGGTGTCGTTCGCCGCGTTTTTAACGCTCGGTGTCCTCTCGTTTGTCATCATGTGGTTCGGCAACGAGAAGTGCGCGGCGCTTCTCAATAACCCGAACGCCGCCTACGGTATCAAGGCGCTTGCCCCGGGCGTTGTGTGCGTCGGCTGCCTTGCCGCGTTCCGCGGCTTTGCGCAGGGGAGCTTTCGCATGACGCCGACCGCCGTCTCGCAGATCATCGAGGCGGTCAGCAAGCTCTTCATCGGCCTTGGTCTTTCGATGTACGTCGTGAGCCTGGGGTACGAGGACTACATCGCCGCGGCCGCGGCCATCGTCGGCGTGACGGTCGGCTCGGTGCTCGCGCTCGTCTACATGCTCATCGACTACTTGCGCCACCGCCCGCGCACCCCGGGCACAGACACGCCGGATGCCTCCGGCGCGATCTTGAAGCGCCTGCTCTCGATTGCCATCCCCATCACGCTGTCGGCCTCGATGGTGTCGATCATCACGCTGATCGACACGTCGCTCGTGCAGGGCCAGCTCCAGAACGCGCTGGGCTACACGCTCAAGGAGACACGCCACCTCTACGGCACGTATTCCTCGGGCATGAACCTCTACAACCTGCCGTCGTCGATGATGACGGCGCTGACGATCTCCGTCATCCCGACGGTGTCGGCCTCCCTTGCGCGCAACGACCGCGTGCATACCTCGCGCGTCATCAACTCATCGCTGCGCGTCACGGGTCTGATGGCCTTCCCGATGGGCCTTGGCCTCTGGGCGCTGGCCGAGCCCATTATGAAGCTCTGCTACCCGCGCTATGACAGCGAGCTCGGCGGCTCGCTTTTAGCCGTGCTCGGCATCGCGAGCATGTTCGTCTGCCTGATGCTCATTTCAAACTCCATCCTGCAGTCCTACGGCCGCGTGCATGTGCCGGTTTTCACGATGCTCATCGGCGGCGTGGTCAAGATCATCTTCAACTACAACCTCACCGCCGTGCCGTCCATCAACATCCACGCCGCTCCCTTCGGCACGCTCGTGTGCTTTGTGATCGTATCGTCGCTCAACCTCTTTTTCGTCTACCGCACGATGGAGGATAAGCCGAATTACTTCAAGGTCTTTGCCAAGCCGCTGATCGCATCGCTCGTGATGGCCGTGTGCGCCAGATTCTCCTATCGCTTCTTCGCCGCCCATATCGCGCTTGGCGGCGCGACCACGACGCAGATCGTGAACGTCGGCCTTGCGGTCGTGCTGGCGGTCATCGTGTACGTCGCGCTTGTCCTCGCACTGCGGATCGTCACGCGCGACGACCTCGCGCTGCTGCCCAAGGGCGAAAAGCTCGCCCGCATCCTGCACGTGCGCTGAAAACCCCTGAAAAATCAGGGAAATTGCGCAAAACACCTTGCAATGAGAGGGAATATATGATAAATTATCCTGAGAAAGCTGTCTACACATATGACGACCTTGTCGACATCCTGCGCATTCTGCGCGCGCCGGGCGGATGCCCGTGGGACCGCGAGCAGACGCACGAGTCGAACCGCCGCAACTTCCTTGAAGAAGCGTATGAGGCCGCCGAGGCCTTCGACCTCGACGATCCCGAGCTGATGAAAGAAGAGCTCGGCGATGTGCTGATGCAGGTGCTCTTCAACATCCACATGGAAGAGGAAGCCGGCCGCTTCACGACCGACGATGTGACCGACCACGTGGTGCGAAAGCTCATCTTCCGCCACCCGCACGTGTTTTCGAACACGCGGGCGGACGACAGCGAGCAGGTGCTCGTCAACTGGGACAAGCTCAAGCGGCAGGAAAAGGGCCAGCGCACCACGGCCGACGCGATGGATTCCGTCGCCCGTTCACTCCCCGCCCTCTGGCGGGCGGACAAGCTGCAGAGCAAGGCCGCGAAGGCGGGCTTTGAATTCCCCGATGTCTCCGGCGCGCTCGACAAGCTCGACGAGGAGACACAGGAGCTGCGCTCCGCCGTTGAAAACGGCACGAATTTTGAAGAAGAGCTCGGCGACGTGCTGTTTGCCGCCGTCAAGGTCGGCCGCTTCTGCGGCGTCGACCCCGAGGCGGCGCTTTCAAAGACCTGCGAAAAATTCATCGCGCGCTTCCGCAAGGTGGAAGAGACGGTGAATGCGCGCGGCGAGGATATGTCCGCTCTCCCGCTCGATGAGCTGATGGCGCTGTGGAACGACGCCAAGGAACAACTCAGATGACCAAAAGCGGCAACGCTTTTTGCTCATATACACCCCGGAGGCCCCGTCTCCGGACACTATTCAGGAGGATCAAACGATGAACAAGACTGAACTCATTGCTGCCGTGGCGGAAAAAGCCAGCATTTCCAAGAAGGAGTCCGAGGTTGTGATCAACGCTGCCCTCGACACCATTATCGACTCCCTGAAGAACGACGAGAAGGTCCAGCTCGTCGGCTTCGGCTCTTTCGAGACCAAGCACCGCGCTGAGCGCACCGGCCGCAACCCCAAGACCAAGGAGAGCATCACCATCGCCGCTTCCAAGGTCCCGACCTTCAAGGCTGGTAAGGCGTTCAAGGACGCTGTCGCGGAGTAATTCCCCAGTCAAGCTCTTTCATCATCAAAACGGCGGCGCGATGCGCCGCCGTTTGAGTTGGTGGAGCCCCTTTGATCCCGCACTTTTCCGAAAAGGAGACGAATTCCATGCGTCTTGACAAATATCTCAAGGTCTCGCGCCTTATCAAGCGCCGCACCGTGGCCAACGAAGCCTGCGACGGCGGCCGCGTGACCGTCAACGGCAAGGTCGCCCGCGCGTCGTACGACGTGAAGGCCGGCGACATGATCGCGCTGCATTTCGGCGAGCGCGTGCTCGCGGTCGAGGTGCTCGATGTATCCGAGACCGCCGGCAAGAGCGAGGCCTCGCTCCTCTACCGCGAAGTGAACGCACAGTAAACCGTACTATTTGGGGTGCGCCCTTCATACGTTATCGTATGGAGGGCGCTTTCTTTGCGCCCAAAGCGAAAGGACGGGTTCTGACTATGACTTACGACACTTCCCCCGCTTCTCCCCAGCGCATCGAATTATCCGGCCGCGAGAGCCTGACGGTCTCCGGCGTAGAGGATGTCGACCGCTTCGATGAGACCGAGATCGTGATGAACACGTCGCTCGGCGTGCTCGTTGTCACGGGCGACAGCCTGCACATCGGCAAGCTGAGCCTCGACGGCGGCGAGCTGCATGTCGACGGACGCATCGACGCCATCGCCTTTGAGGATGCGCCGTCAAGCCGCGGCGGCCTGCTCTCGCGCCTGTTCGGGGGTTGAGGCACCGTGGGCGTGTCGCTCTCCGAGCAGGCGCGGTGCTTTCTCGCCTCACTCCTGCTCGGCTTCATCCTTTCTCTCCTCTATGACCTGCTGCGCGCCGTGCGGCTGCGGCGGGCGACGAAGCGGCGCTTTACGAGCGCACTCGATCTCCTCTATTGCGCGGCGTTCGCGCTGCTGACGTTTCTCTTCGCGCTGCGCATCGGCGGGGGCGAGCTGCGGCTCTATATGCTCTTCTCGGTGCTGCTCGGCGCGGTGAGCTACTTCACGCTCTGCGCACGGCTTTTCCGTCCGCTATGGGCCTTCTGGGCGGAGGTGCTGTTCTCCTTTGCGCGATTAGCGGCGGCGCCGCTGCGGTGGCTCCAAAAAGTTTATGGTAAACTTGCCAAACTTTGCAAAAGATACTTTCTTTTTTCCAGAAACCGGCTTATAATAAAGTCGTATGAGCGCCGCGCCCGTTATTCGCTGCGCCGCGCAAGGAAAAAGGAGGCTCATCGGCATGACAGAGCAGGCCAAAAAAAGCAAAAAGCGCACCAGCCTTCTCACGATGCTCGTCATCGCAATTCTGATCGCACTGGTAGGGGTGCAGCTCATTCATCTGCGGAGCCAGATCGACGACGCGCGCAGCCAGCTCACCGCGCTGCAGAGCGATCTTGACACTGCCAAGCAGGAGAACGACGCGCTCGCCTCGGCGCTCGAAAAGGCCGACGACCCTGAGTTTTTGCAGGAGCTCGCCCGCGATCAGCTCGGCTACGTAACGCCGGGAGAAAAGACATTCTATGACGTCAGCAACTAAAAAGAGAACATTATTGAAGCGCCCGTTGAGAGCGCTTTTTTCTTGCGTGAAATAAAAAGGAGCCGCCGGCCAAGATGGCCCGCGGCTCAAATGGGTGGGATATTGGAAAGCTTCCGATGCTTATGATACCGCCCGTCCGTCAAAACGTCAATGGGAGCTTTTGCCGCATTCTGCCGCCTTTTGTCAATTCGCGTCGTGTGCCTTATATTTTGTCAATATGTACAAGAATGCTCAATTCATATATCGTTCATTTGAAATTTTCGTTCATTTGTGCTATGATATAGAAAAGGAAACAGAAGAGCCCTTCGCCCTCTCTTTCCTTCCTCACCAACGAAAGGAGCCAACACTATGAAATTCACCTACACCTGCAAAAAAGTCTCCCTGAACGATTCCGTCAAGGCCTATGCCGAGAAAAAGGTCGGCAAGCTCGAGAAGTTTTTCAAGGAGGAGCCCGAGGCTTCTGTCACCTTCTCCGTCGAGAAGAAGAACCGCTGTGTCGCCGAGATCATGCTCCGCGGCGCCAACGGCACGCTGTTCCGCGCGGTATGTGAGGACCCGGACGGCGACATGCGCGGCGCGATCGACGAGGCCACGGCCCAGATCGAGCGCAAGATCCGCAAGAACAAGACCCGCCTTGCCAAGAACCTGCGCGCCGAGGCTGTGCTGCCGGAGCTGCCCGAGGAGTTCGAAGCCCACGAGGAGGGCACGTTCGACATCGTGCGCACCAAGCGCTTCACCGTCAAGCCCATGAGCGTGGAGGAGGCCATTTTGCAGATGAACCTGCTGGGCCACAGCTTCTTCGTCTTCCGCAACACCGATTTCGGCGATGCGATCTGCGTCGTTTACCGCCGCAACAACGGCGGCTACGGCATCATCGAGACCGAGGACGACGAGGAGTAAGCCGTTCAGAAAGCATATAGAAGGGCTGCGCGAAGGCCGACTCCGCATAAGAAAACATGCGGTTTTGCCTGCGCCTTTTTGGCTGAAATACAACCGAAAAAATCTCCCCATACGCCAGTATGGGGAGATTTTTTCAGCTGATTTCATCTCAAAAATTCATTGGCAAAACTGCTTTGCACCGAAAAAGAGCAAATTTTGTGCGGAGCTGAGGCGCGACGGTGCGGGCATGCTGACGCATGGCAAGACGGCGCAACGAAGGAGTCCGTGCAAAATTTGCCTTTTACGGCGCATGTTTTCTTATGCGGAGTCGGCCAATGCGCGGCCCTTTTTTTGCGCGTTTTTCCGTGGTATACTGAGTGCATTCCTGAAAGAAATGAGGACGGACACATGCTAAGCACGTTTTTCTGCCGCGCGTTTCAGTGCTGCTTTGCCGTCGGCGCGCGCTTTCTCCCCTGGCGCACGCCGGAGGTCTTTTCAGGCGAGGGGAGTTTACTGCGCGCCGCAGACATTCTGCGCGAAAACGGCCTGCGCCGCCCGTTCGTCATCGCGAGCCGCCGCCAGTGCGCGGACGAGCACTTCCGCGCCTTGCAGGAAAAACTTGACGAGCAGGACATCCTGCTCTCCATCTTCTCCTCGGTCGAGCCGGATCCATTGGTCGAAACAGTCGAAAAGATCGCCGCGCAGTACAAGATTGATAGCTGCGACTGTTTTCTCGTCATTGGCGGCGGCTCGCCGATGGACGCAGCCAAGGCCGCCGCGGCGCGCCTCGCGCGGCCGGACAGGCCGCTTTCGCAGCTTGCGGGACTCTTAAAGGTCCGCCGCCTCATTCCGCCGCTCATCGCCGTGCCCACGACGGCGGGCACGGGGTCGGAGACGACCATCGCCGCCGTTGTCACCGGCAGCGACCACCACAAGTATGCGATCTCCGACCTCTGCCTTATTCCGCGCTACGCGATCTTAGACCCCGCGCTGACCGTCGGCCTGCCTCCACACATCACGGCGGAGACCGGCATGGACGCGCTGACGCACGCGGTCGAGGCGTACCTGAGCCGCTTTTACAACACGAAGCAGACGCGCCTGCTCGCAGAAAACGCCGTCGTGACCATCTTCACGCATTTGGAGCGCGCGTACCGCGACGGCACGTCGCTCCCCGACCGCGCGGCGATGCTGCAGGCCTCGTTCGACGCAGGCGCGGCGTTCACGCGCGCAAGCGTCGGCAATGTGCACGCCATCGCGCACACGCTCGGCGGCCTCTACGGCGTACCCCACGGCCTTGCAAACGCGGTGCTTCTCCCTCTCGTGCTCGAAGACTACGGCAAAGCGGCCTGTCCGCGCCTTGCGCGCCTTGCCGCACTCGTCGGCCTCAAGGGTGAGAGCGAAGAATCTCTCGCCAAGGCGTTCATCGCCGAAATCCGCGCGATGAACGCCCGCATGGGCATTCCCGACCGCTTCAACTGCATCCGCAAAGAGGACATTCCCCTCATGGCCACCTGGGCCGCGCAGGAGGCAAACCCCGTCTACCCCGTGCCGGTCATCTACGACGAAGCGCGCTTTGCGCGCGTCATCGAGCGTTCACACCACAGCCAATAACCTTGTCAGCATTTTAGCGATACTTCCCCGCCGCCGTCTGGTATAATGGTGCTGCAATCCAAAAGGATCGGACGGTTTTTTATGATCGGAGTTTACGACTACACCGTGATTGCAACCTATCTCTCGCTGCTGCTGGGGCTTGGCGGCCTCTATTCCGCCGCGCAAAACGAGCCTCTCGACGCCATGCTGTGCCTGATGCTCGCGGGGCTGCTCGATGCCTTCGACGGGCGCATCGCCCGCACGAAAAAGGACCGCACCGAACAGGAAAAGCGCTTCGGTATCCAGATCGACTCGCTCAACGACCTCGTGTGCTTCGGCGTGCTGCCCGCCGCCATCGGCTGGAGCATGGACTGCGATAGACTCTGGTTCCTTGCGACGATGTCGTTTTTCGCGCTCTGCGCGCTCATCCGCCTCGCCTACTTCAACGTGACGGAGGAGGAGCGGCAGGACCGCACAAGCGAAAACCGCGCCTACTACCTCGGCGTGCCGGTCACGGCGAGCGCCGTGCTCGCGCCGCTTTTCTACCTGCTCTCGCTGCGCTTTGCCCTGAACTGCGCGGTCGTTTACGCGCTGGGGCTGTTCCTGCTTGGCGTACTGTACATCACGCCGCTCCACGTCAAAAAGCCGCAGCTGCGCGGCGTGGTGTTTCTGTCCGTGTTCGGGCTTGGCGAATTTGCTGTTTTGCTCCGCGTATTGACGCGTTAGCGCTCCCATCTCTCTCCTCCGGGCCGTCCGAAAGGTTTTCTTTTGGGCGGCCCCCCCTCTTTTTGCTTTCCCGATTGACGGCGGGAAGTCCGCGTGCTATGATAGTCGGCAACTACCATTTGCATGTTCTGTCAAATCGCGAGGAATTTTTATGAAAAAGGCCGACCCCCGTCTCATGCTCATTATGTCGATGACCGTCTTCGGCACGCTGGGGCCTTTTGTGCGCAATATTCCCGTCTCGTCCGGCGAGCTGGCGCTGTACCGCGCCGTGCTGGCCGCGCTGCTGATCGGCGTATACTTACTTGTCAGCAGGCAGAAGATCCCCTTCGCGCGCATCAAAAAGGAGGTGCCGCTGCTGCTTCTCTCCGGTGCGGCGATGGGCGTCAACTGGATCCTTTTATTTGAGGCCTACCGCTATACGAGCGTTTCCGTCGCCACACTGAGCTATTACTTCGCGCCCGTCATCGTCACGCTCGTCTGCCCCATCCTCTTCCATGAAAAGCTGACAGGAAAGAAATTTCTCTGCTTTGTCATGTCCACACTCGGCCTTGTGCTCATCACCGGCATTGGCGACACGCGCGGGTCGGATGACCTCAAGGGCATTCTCTTCGGCCTCGGCGCGGCGGTGTTTTACGCGACCGTCATCCTGCTCAACAAGTCCATCCATCAGGTCGAGGGCATCCACCGCACGTTTTTGCAGTTTTTGTCCGCCATCGTCGTGCTCATCCCCTACGTGCTCTCGACAAATGGCATCACACTCAGCTCGCTGAACGCCGTCGGCTGGGGGAACCTTCTCATCGTCGGCCTTGTCCACACGGGCATCACGTATTGCCTGTACTTCTCGTCGCTCAAGGAGCTGCCCGGACAGGAGGCCGCGATTTTAAGCTACATCGACCCCCTCGTCGCCGTCCTCGTCTCCGTCACCCTGCTCGGCGAGAGCATGACCGCAATGCAAGTCATCGGCGGCGCCCTGATCTTAGGCTTCACCCTGCTCAACGAACTCTCTCCCACCCCCAAAGCAAAAAAGAAGTAACTCCCGCAAATCACGCCAAAACACGTCGCAGATTTTCGCGCCGCGCACGGCGCGAAATAAATTGAAATCGTTTTTTGTCGCGACATGTGCGTGACAAAAAACACCGCTCAGCCTGCAAGTGTGGAAATCGCCCGCCGTTGGCGGGCGATTTATGCGCGCAGCGGGCTGTGATCTCCCTAAAAATAGAGGCCGCTCAGCCATGACTGAGCGGCCTCTATTTTTAATTTAGAAATTCTGCTGGGTCGCAGGGTACCCCATCTTTGCTGACCGAAAAGTGCAGATGCGCCGGCATCGAGAACTCGGCGATCGAGCTGCTGCCCACCGCGCCGATGACCTCGCCCGCGGAGACATACTGCCCCTCGCCGACGCCCGGCGAGCTGCGGAGATTGGCGTACGTCGTCTCGTACCCGTCGTCGTGCGCGATGGTCACGAGCGTGCCCATCATGTCGTCGTCGCGCACCGCCGTCACAACGCCGCTGCACGCGGCGATCACCTGCGTGCCGACCTCGGCGGCGATGTCGATGCCGTCGTGCGTGCGCCAGTCGCCAAGCGTCTCGTTATACGTGAGCTCGTCGACCGAAAACGCCGCGACCTCCTCCCCCACGAGCGGCGCGACCACGAGCCGCGGGGCGACGGGCTGCGCGTCCGTCTCGCTCTCCATCGCGGGGACGGTGTCCTCCACGCCCGTGGCCTCATCCATCACGGTGAGGTCCTCGGGCGCCTCCTCCACCGGCTCTGCCGGCTTTGCCGCCTCCTGCGGCAGTTCCGCCTCCGGCATCTGCGGCGTCTCGTCCTGCACGGGAAGCTCTACCTGTGAGGAGACGTTCTCCGCGTCCTTGTCCGTCGTATTTTTCGGCAGCAGCGTCCAATAGCCCGCGACGGCCAGCGCCGTCACACCGAGGAACAGGGCTATGTATAAGCCCGTCCCGCCGAAGAAGTGCCGCTTTGCGCGGCCGTTCGATCCTGCCATGTTTCATCCTTTCCGCCGCTTCGCGGCTCGTGCGAAAATTGCGAGCAAAAAAGCTCTGACGGTAGTGTGTACCGTCAGAGCTTTTTCTAAACATGGCAGATTCGATTTTTTAGCGGACGATCAGCGTCTTGCCGTCCATTTCCGCGGGCTGCTCAAGGCCCATCACGTCGAGGATCGTCGGCGCGATGTCGGCGAGGCGGCCGGGGCGCAGCTCCGTGCCCGCGCCGCAGAGGATGAAGGGCACCACATTCGTCGTGTGCGCGGTCATCGGGCTCTTGCCGTCGCTTTGCAGCATCTGCTCGGCGTTGCCGTGGTCGGCGGTGATCATCGCGATGCCGCCCATCTTGAGCGTCGCCTCCACGACCTGACCGACGCACTCGTCAACGGTCTCGACGGCCTTGACAGCCGCGTCAAAGACGCCCGTGTGGCCGACCATGTCGCAGTTGGCAAAGTTCAGGATGATGACGTCGTACTTGCCGGACTCGATGCGCTCGACGCACTTGCTCGCGACCTCGTAGGCGCTCATCTCGGGCTGGAGGTCGTAGGTCGCGACCTTCGGGGACGCGACGAGTACGCGGTCCTCCCCGGGATACGGGTCCTCGACGCCGCCGTTGAAGAAGAACGTGACATGTGCGTACTTCTCGGTCTCGGCGATGCGCAGCTGGGTCATGCCCATCTTGCTCAGGTACTCGCCAAGGCCGTTTTTCACGCTGATGCGCGGGAAGGCGACGAGCACGTTCGGCATGGTCGCGTCATACTCGGTGTTGCAGACGTAGGTGAGCGGGAAGAACTCGCGCTTGAAGCCGTCGAACGCGGGGTCGACGAACGCGCGCGTGATCTCGCGGGCGCGGTCGGGGCGGTAGTTGAAGAAGATGACCGAATCGTTGTCGGAGATCATGCCGTCCTTGTCGCAGACGATGGGCTCGACGAATTCGTCCGTCACGCCGTTTTTATAGCTCTCCTCGATGGCGTGAATGGGGTCGGGATCCTGCACGCCCTCGCCGTAGACGAGCGCGTCATAGGCGTTCTCTAAGCGGTCCCAGCGCTTGTCGCGGTCCATCGCGTAATAGCGGCCCATGACGGTCGCGATCTTGCCGACGCCGAGCTCACGGCACTTTTCCATGGTCTTTGCGACAAAGTCGCGGCCGGAGGTCGGGGGCGTGTCGCGCCCGTCGAGGAAGGCGTGGATATACACGCGCTTTAAGCCCTTGATGTGCGCCATCTTTAAGAGCGCGTAGAGGTGGTCGAGCGTGGAGTGCACGCCGCCGGTGGAGTGCAGACCGTAAAGGTGCAACGCAGAGCCCTTTTCAATGCAGTCGTCCATCGCCTTGTTGTAGGCGGGATTTTCAAAGAACGTACCGTCCTCGATCGAGCGGGTGATGCGCGGCAGGTCCTGGAACACGACGCGGCCGCCGCCGATGTTGGTATGGCCGACCTCGCTGTTGCCCATCTGGCCCGCGGGCAGGCCCACGTCAAGACCGGAGGCCTGGAGCGTCGTGTGGGCATACTCGGCAAAAAGGCCGTCGAGCACGGGGGTGTTGGCCGCGCGCACCGCGTTGCCGACGGTATCGTTGGACAGGCCGAAGCCGTCCATGATGATCAGCGTGGTGGGAGTCTTATTCATCGATTTTCCTCCTTACTCCTGGTTGGCAGCGTGGACGATCTCCATCAGTGCCTTGGGGTCGAGCGAAGCGCCGCCGATCAGGCCGCCGTCGATGTCCTCGTGCGAGAGCAGCTCGTGGGCGTTCGAGCCCTTCATCGAGCCGCCGTACTGAATGGTCACGCTGCGGGCGATGCGCGCGCCGTACTGCGCGCGGATGAGTGAGCGGATATAGGTGCAGACCTCGGCCGCCTGCTCGCCCGTGGCGGTCTTGCCGGTGCCGATGGCCCAGATGGGCTCATAGGCGATGACGCAGCGGCGCATCTGCTCGGCGCTCACGCCCGCGAGGGCGGACTTGACCTGCAGCGCGATGAGCTCCATCGTCACGCCCATCTCGCGCTGGGCAAGGCTCTCGCCCACGCAGATGATGGGGTTCAGCCCCGCCTCGAGCGCGGCGAGGACCTTTTTGTTGACAATCTCGTCCGTCTCGCCGAAGAGCGCGCGGCGCTCGCTGTGGCCGACGATGACATAGCGCACGCCGAGGTCGGCGAGCATGTCGGCGGAAATCTCGCCGGTGTAGGCGCCGCTCTTTTCAAAGTAGACGTTCTCCGCGCCGACGGCGATGCGGCTGTCCTTGAACGCGCGCACGGCGGCAGAAAGGTCGACCGTGGGCGCGCACACGACGATGTCGCACCATTTGGTTTTGGGAAGGATGGCCTTGAACTGTTCGGCAAAGGCCTTGGTCTCGCTGGGGGTCTTGTTCATTTTCCAGTTGCCTGCGATGATGGTTTTACGGTATCTGCGATTCATATTGGGTCTTTTCTCCTGTTACTGTCTAAATCTAAGATCTATGCGAATATATGAAAATCAATAGAGATTTTTCTCACTTGTCTAAAAGGCACGCAACGCCCGGTAATTCCTTGCCTTCCAGGAACTCGAGCGACGCGCCGCCGCCGGTGGAGATGTGCGTGATCTTGTCGGCAAAGCCGAGCTGCTCGGCTGCCGCCGCGCTGTCGCCGCCGCCGATGATCGTGACCGCGCCGCTCTCGGCGAGCGCCTTGGCCATGGCCTTCGTGCCGGTCGCAAAGGTTGGGAACTCAAAAACGCCCATGGGGCCGTTCCACACGATCGTGCCCGCGCCCTTGGTCGCCGCGCAGAAGAGCTCGACGGTCTTGGGGCCGATGTCCATGCCCATCATATCCGCGGGGATGTGCATCGCGTCGACGACGTGGGGCTCTGCGTCGGCGGCAAACTCCGTCGCCGCGACGGTATCGACCGGCAGCAGGAGCTTGACGCCCTTCTGCTTGGCCTTTTCGATCATCTCGAGCGCGTAGGCGCACTTGTCTTCCTCGAGCAGGGACTTGCCGATCTCGCCGCCCTGCGCCTTGGCGAACGTGTAGGCCATGCCGCCGCCGATGATGACGGTGTCGGCCTTGTCTAAAAGGTTGTTGATGACGGCGATCTTGTCGCTGACCTTTGCGCCGCCGAGCACGGCGACGAACGGGCGCTTGGGATCGTCGAGCGCCTTGCCCATGACCTCAAGTTCCTTGGCAACGAGCAGGCCCGACACGGCGGGAAGATAGGCGGCCACGCCCGCGGTGGACGCGTGCGCGCGGTGCACCGTGCCGAACGCGTCGGAGACGTACAGCTCCGCCATCGAGGCAAGGGCCTTGGCGAGCTCAGGGTCGTTCTTGGTCTCACCCGCTTCAAAACGGGTGTTTTCAAGCAGCATGATCTCGCCGCCCTTGAGCGCCGCGGCCTTGGCCTTGGCGTCCTCGCCGACGACGTCGTGCGCGAAGATGACATCCTTGCCCAAAAGCTCGGACAGGCGCTTGGCGACGGGCGCAAGCGTCAGCTTGTCGAGGGACTTTTTCCACTTCTCCTCGGTCAGCGTCGCGGGGTCCTTGCCCTTTTCGGTCTGCTTTTTCACCCACTTGTCAAACTTGGCCTCGGGCTTGCCGAGGTGGGAGCAGGCGATGACCGCCGCGCCGTGGTCGAGCAGATACCGGATGGTCGGCAGCGCGGCCACGATGCGCTTATCCGAGGTGATCTCGCCGGTCTCCTTGTCCTGGGGCACGTTGAAATCGCAGCGCAGCAGCACCTTCTTGCCGCTCACGTCCACATCGAGAACAGTCTTCTTGTTATAATTCATGTTGTTTCCTCCTCATAATATACACATACGATTTGGTTACGCAGTTAAAACGAATTTGGGATCTTACGTTTTTTCGAGCATTTCCCCCTCGTGCTTGAGACCGGGAAAGCCCGTCTGCCGCAGCGCTTCATACGTCAGGATCGCCACGGAGTTTGATAGATTCAGGCTGCGCGCCTCCTTCCGCATCGGAAGGCGGATGCAGCGCTCATAGTGCGCCACGCGGAAAGGCTCCGGCAGGCCCGCGGTCTCCTTTCCGAAAAAGAGCCAGCAGCCGTCCTTGAATTCCGCCTGGCAGTAGTCCTGCGGAGCTTTGGTCGTGGCGAGCCAGCAGTCGCGTTCCGCCTCGGGATGCTTTGCAAAAAGGTCGGCTAAATTTTCGTACACGCTGATATCCACAAGGTACCAGTAGTCCAGCCCCGCGCGCTTGACGGCGCGGTCGGAAATATCGAACCCGAGGGGCTTGATGAGATGCAGATGCGCCCCCGTCGCCGCGCAGGTGCGCGCGATATTGCCGCAGTTTTGCGGGATCTCCGGCTCGACGAGCACGATATTCAGCATGACAGCACCTCCTCCACGCGAAAGTTTTATCATTGTACCGCAAAAATATTGCGAATTCAACCTAAAATGCAGTCTTTTGAAACGAAATTTTGAAAATGCAAAAGTAAAGCCGCCAAATCAAAAATTTTTTGTTTTTTTTGTGAGAAACGGTGGATTTTTCGGGCATCTTTGCTATAATGTCGTTAATAGAGAGTAGAATTGAAAGGAGATGAGCTCCGATGGATCAGAAGTTGGCAGTTCTCTTTATGCCGGACGATATGACCCTGACAAAAGAAAAAACGCCGCTGATGCTGAGGCCCATTTTGTTCTGCCCCATTCTCACGTGGATGGTCGAAGAACTGATGGGGCGGGGCATTGAGCGGTTTTTTATTGTGTCTGACAAACGGGCGCACGACATGATGCGCCCCTACGTCCCCGAAAACGCCGATGTTGTCTACGTCGACGGTGCCAGACACGGGGAAGAGCTTTTAACGCTCCTCAAGGATGAAAAGGGCAGCGTGCTCATCGTCAACGGCGCGGTGCTGCCCGTGGGCGTGTTCTCCGGCGGCGCGGTCTACTCCGCGGACGCGAAGGAGTGCTGCAAGGTGCTCAAGGAACACGGCGCCTTCGCCGCCTTCCCCAAGGGGGCGGAGATCACGAAGGGCTTTTTGCCCGTCGGCGACGACGAGGAGCTCAGATCCGCACAGGGCATGTGCCGCCGCAAGATCGCCGACAAGCACTTTGCCGCGGGCGTTTCCATCATGGACCCCAACAATACCTACATTGACCCCCGCGTCAAGATCGGCAGCGGCACGGTCATCCTGCCGGGAACGATCCTGCGCGGCCGGACCGTCATCGGCAAGAACTGCACCATCGGCCCGAACGCCATGATCCGCGACTGCACGGTCGGCGACGAGACCGAGGTGAACGCCTCGCAGCTCAATGAGAGCACCGTCGGCGCGCACACGACCGTCGGTCCCTTTGCCTATGTCCGCCCGAACTCGAAGATCGGCGATCATGTCAAAGTCGGCGACTTTGTCGAGATCAAAAACAGCGTCATCGGCAACGGCACGAAGATTTCGCACCTCACCTACGTCGGCGACAGCGATTGCGGCGAGCGCATCAACTTCGGCTGCGGCACGGTCACGACGAACTACGACGGCTTTAAAAAGTTCCGCTGCACGATCGGCGACGACGCTTTCATCGGCTGCAACACAAACCTCATCGCCCCCGTCACGGTCGGAAACGGCAGCTACATCGCCGCCGGCTCCACCATCACCGACGAGGTGCCCGCCGATTCCCTCGCCATCGCGCGCGAGCGTCAGGTCAACAAGCCCGGCTGGGCGGAACAGTGGCGCGCGGCGCACGAGAAAAAGTAACTTCAGAAAAATTTTTATAAACAGAGGAGTACATCAACATGATCTCTCACGGTAAGGACATCAAGATTTTCACCGGCAACGCAAACCCCAAACTGGCAGCGGACATCTGCAAGATCATCGGCACCAAGCTCGGCGAGAGCGAGGTCAAGAGCTTCGCAGACGGCGAGGCCTCCGTCTCCCTGTACGAGACCGTGCGCGGCAGCGACGTGTTCCTCGTTCAGTCCACCTGCAAGCCCGTCAACGACAGTCTGATGGAGCTTCTCATCATGGTCGACGCCTGCCGCCGCGCTTCCGCCGGCCGCATCACCGCCGTCATGCCCTACTTTGGCTATGCCCGTCAGGACCGCAAGGCCAAGAGCCGCGACCCCATCTCCGCCAAGCTCGTGGCCAACATGCTCGTCGCCGCGGGCGTTGACCGTGTGCTGACGATGGACCTGCACGCCAACCAGATCCAGGGCTTCTTCGATATCCCCGTGGATAACCTCTTCGGCAACCCCATCTTCGTCGACTACTACGCCAAGAAGTTCGGTTCCGTGTGCGAGGACATGGTCGTCGTCTCCCCCGACGTCGGCTCCGTCGCCCGCGCCCGCACCTTCGCCCAGAAGCTGCACATGAACCTCGCCATCGTCGATAAGCGCCGCCAGAAGGCCAACCAGTGCGAGGTCATGAACGTCATCGGCGACGTTGAGGGCAAGGAGTGCATCCTCTTCGACGACATGGTCGACACCGCTGGTTCCCTCTGCAACGCGGCCAAGGCCATCGTTGAGGTCGGCGGCGCGAAGAAGGTCTACGCCTGCGCGTCCCACGGCGTTCTCTCCGGCCCCGCGCTCGAGCGCCTGGCCGCGAGCAGCATCGAAGAGCTGGCCCTGCTCGACACCATCCCCGCCCCTGCCAACGAAGAGGAACTCGCCAAGTCCCGCATCAAGTACCTGACCGTCGCGCCGATGTTCGCCGAAGCGATCGAGCGCACATATCAGGAAATTTCTATCGCGAAACTTTTTAACTAAAACTCCTTTAGGAATTAGTTAAATAACTTTGCTGGTATGACCCGCTGCGTGGGGGCGTAAGTCCTTTGCGCCGCGCAAAGAAGCGAGTAAAGGGGGCCATTCTCTCGCGTGAGAGAATGGCCCCCTTTGACCCCCAAGAGAACGCGAGGGGCTCTGCCCCTCGACCCCGCCATTGCGGGTTTGCAGCTTGAAGGGCTGCACGCGCTGCGCAGTGTGGGTGCGGTGTACATGGCTTCGCCATGAATCCCTGCGAGTCGTGATCTGACAGCAACCGCGCCTTACTGTCGTGAGGCGCGAGTGACGTTTGCTTGGCGGCAGACTGCTTGCGAAATAGCGGCAATGCTGCGCTCGCCGCATTGTAGGGACTGGCGGTAGACGGAAATTACTGCGTACTCCTACAAGATGGGCAGAGCGGTAGCGGATGATAGGAGCAGAGGCAAATCGTATAGCAACGCCAACCGCGGCAACGCCGCGCTATGGGCAGTGCAATCGGCAAGCATTGCAGCTCTTCGAGCTGCTCGCTTGCAATGGGAAACGCCTTTCTTTTGCACGGGCGACGCCCGTTTTCTTTCTCGGGAAAGAAAATGGGGGTCGCATCACGCGGCACATGTGCCGCAAAGCCTTTCGCACCTGTGCGAAAAAGCATCCGCGCCCTCACGGGCGCAAAAAGTGAGGAACATTTTCATGATTTTCAAAAAATCCGGCCCGCCGGAATGGCTGCTCGTCTGTTTGGGCAACTACGGCAAGCAGTATGAAAACACCCGCCACAACATCGGCTTCATGGCCGCGGAGCGCCTGATCGACAAGCGCGATCTGCGCTGCAACCGCCTGCGCTTCCGCGCGCTGACGGAAGTCATCGAATTTGGCGGGGCGAATGTGCTTTTGATGATGCCGCAGACCTACATGAACCTCTCCGGCGAGGCTGTGGGCGAGGCGGCGCGGTTCTATAAAATTCCCGCCGACCACGTCATCGTCATCTCCGACGATATTTCGCTCCCGCTCGGCAAGCTCCGCGTGCGCGGCAGCGGCAGCGCAGGCGGACACAACGGCCTCAAGAACATCATCGCGCACCTCGGCACCGACGCTTTCCCGCGCGTCAAGGTCGGCGTCGGCGCGCCGGAGCACGACATTGTCGACTGGGTCATCGGCCCGTTCACGGCCAGCGAGCGCAAGGTCATCGACGGTGTGCTCGACCGCGCGCTCGGCGCGGCGGAGTGCATCATCACCGACGGCGTGCTCACCGCGCAGAACCGCTTCAACGGCTGAGCGTTTTTTGCCGCCAAAATTTAAAAAATCGACATAGACTTTTTGCCAAAAGCCTATATAATAAAATGACTGACGACCACGGGCATGACCCGCCGCGGCTGCGGCGGATCTGCCCTTTTGTGCGCTGCGGGAGGAGGGATACGGCATGGCGCAGGGAATGAACAAACTCAATGAAGCGCTCGCATCTCTTCCCGAGGTGCGCGAGCTGCTGCTCTCGCTCGACGCGGGCACATCGCCCATCGCCGTGTCGGGCCTTTCGGGTGTGCACCGCGCGCAGCTTGCCGCTGCCGTGCGGCACAAGACACAGCGCCCGCTTTTGATCGTCTGCGCGGATGAAAACGAGGCAAACCGCATGGCGGGCGACCTGCACGAGCTGCTCGGCGAAGACGTGAGCCTGCTGTTCGCGCGCGAATGGCAGCTGCGCGACCGCGTGTTCGCCTCCCACGGCTGGGAGCAGCAGCGCATCGGCTCGCTGTGCAGCCTTGCCGCCGGAAAAGCGCCGATCCTGGTCGCGACGGTCGACGGCCTGATGCAGCGAACGCTCCCGCCCGACGCGCTGCGCGGCGCGGTGACGGACATTTCGCTCGGCGACCGCTTTGACCTGAACGCGCTCTCGAAAAAGCTTGTCGAAAGCGGCTACACGCGCGCGGAAACGGTCGAGGGCGTCGGCCAGTTCGCGCTGCGCGGCGGCATTCTCGACGTCTGGTCGCCGCTGAGCGCGCCCGTGCGCGTCGAATTCTTCGACGACGAGGTCGACGCGATGGGCGAATTCGACGTGACGACCCAGCGCCGCACGCAGAACGTCAAATCCCTGACCGTCCTGCCCGCGGCAGAGGTGCTGCCCGCCCTCTCGGACGGCGGGCGCGAAAAAATGCTCGAGCGCCTTGGGCGCGCCGCGCAGAAGATCGCAAAAAAGGCCGAAGACAGCCCCATCGTCCAAACGCTGCGCAGCGACATCGAGCGCCTTCGTAACGACCTGCCGCTCGGCGGCATGGACCGGTATCTCGCCGCGTGCTACCCCGACGAAGTCTGCGCGCTCGACTATCTTTCACCCGACACGCTGATCGCCGTCAGCGACGGCATGCGCGTTTTGGAACGCAGCAAGAACTACCACTGGGAGCTCTCCGAGGACGTAAAGCCCCTGATCGAAGAGGGCGTTTTGTGCGGCGAATTTGCCGCGCTCGCGCTGAGTCAGGAGGCATTGAGCCATCGCATGGGCGCGTTCCCCGTGCTGCTGCTCGATTCGCTCCCCACGTCGCGCAATCTGCTGCCGCCGAGGGCCATCCTCAGCATGAACGCGCGATCGCTGCCGTCGTACGGCGGCAGCCTCGAGACCGCCGCGGGTGATATGGAGCGGTATCTTGGCGCAGGCTGCGGCGTGCTCGTTCTCTGCGGCAACGAAACGCGCGCGAAAAACTTCCGGCGCCTTTTGGAAGAGCGGAACATCCGCGCGCAGCTCAACTTGAAAAACGACCGCCTCCCCGCCCCGCACGAGACCGTCATCGGCCTCGGCGCGCTGAGCGCGGGCAGTGAATATCCACAATTAAAGCTCGTCATCCTGACCGAGGGCCAGCTGACCGCTCCCCTCTCCGGCAAGCGCGCAAAGGCGCGGCCGAAGAAGGAGACGTCGGCCCGCGCCGCGCTGCGCTCCTATGAAGACCTCTCCCCCGGCGATCTCGTCGTGCATGTCCACCACGGCATCGGCCGCTTTGCGGGCATCGAGCGCATGCGCGTCGACGGCGTGGACAAGGACTATATCAAGATCTGCTACGCGGGCAACGACAGCTTATACGTCCCCGCGACGCAGCTCGACATGGTGTCGAAATACATCGGCGGCCATGGCGAGGACGAGGACGGCCAAATACGCACGAAGCTCAGTAAGCTCGGCGGCACGGACTGGTCGCGCGCGAAAACGAAGGCGCGCGCCGCGGCAAAGGACCTCGCCAAAGGGCTCATCGCGCTCTATGCCGAGCGCCAGCGCCGTCCGGGCTTCGCCTTTTCGCCCGACTCCCCGTGGCAGAAGGAATTTGAAGAGGCCTTCGACTACGAAGAGACCGACGATCAACTCCGCGCCATCGCCGAGATCAAGGCCGACATGGAGCGCAGTACGCCGATGGACCGCCTGCTCTGCGGCGACGTCGGCTACGGTAAGACTGAGGTCGCGCTGCGCGCCGTGATGAAGTGCGTGCTCGACGGCAAGCAGGCGGCCATCTTAGTGCCGACCACCGTGCTCGCCCAGCAGCACTACGCGACGGCGCTGAACCGCTTCCGCTCGTTCCCCGTGCGCATCGAAGTGCTCTCGCGCTTCAAAACGCCGGCGCAGAAGAAGCAAATTTTGCAGGATGCCGCCGCGGGAAAGATCGACTTACTCATTGGCACGCACTCGCTGCTGCAAAAGAGTTTGCACTTCAAGGACCTTGGCCTTCTCATCATCGACGAGGAGCAGCGCTTCGGCGTAACACACAAGGAAAAGCTCAAGGAGCTCTCGCGTCAGGTCGACACGCTGACGCTCTCGGCAACGCCCATCCCCAGAACGCTCAACATGGCGCTCTCGGGCATCCGCGACATGTCGACCATCGAGGTCCCGCCCGTCGACCGCCAGCCGGTGCAGACATACGTGCTCGAGCATAACTGGAGCGTCATCGCCGACGCCATCCGGCGCGAGCTCGCGCGCGGCGGGCAGGTCTACTACATGCACAACCGCGTCGAGACCATCGACCGCTGCGCCGCGACACTCAAAAAGCTCCTCGGCGACGATGTCGCCATCGGCGTCGCGCACGGCAAGATGGACGAAAAGGGCCTGTCGTCCGTGATGCAGCAGCTCTCGGACGGAGAAATTCAGGTGCTCGTCTGCACGACGATCATCGAGACGGGCATCGACATTCCGAATGTCAACACCCTCATCATCGAGGACGCCGACCGCCTCGGCCTCGCTCAGCTGCACCAGATACGCGGCCGCATCGGCCGCAGCGCGCGCCGGGCGTATGCCTATATGACCTACCGCGCGGGCAAAATCCTCACCGAGGTTGCGGCCAAGCGCCTGACGGCCATCCGCGAATACGCGGAGTTCGGCTCGGGCTTCCGCATCGCGATGCGCGACCTTGAGATTCGCGGCGCGGGCAATTTGCTCGGCCCCGAGCAGTCGGGCTACATGATGAGCGTCGGCTACGATATGTACTTGCAGCTCCTGGAAGAGGCCGTACTCGAGCAGCGCGGTGAAAAAGCGCCGCAGCGCACCGAGTGCTCGGCAGACCTCACAGTCTCGGCCAACCTGCCGGAGAGCTACATTCCCTCGGGCGAGCAGCGCATGGATATCTACCGCCGCATCGCGGCGCTGCGCACCGCCGAGCAGTCGCAGGAGCTGCTCGACGAGCTCATCGACCGCTACGGCGAGCCGCCCCAGCCGGTCCTCAAGCTCATGGACGTCGCGCTTTTGCGCGCGGAGGCCGTGCAGATCGGTGTGAGCGATATCTCGCAGCGCGGCAGCGAGATCACCTTCACCTTTGCCGCGTCCGAGGCAGTCCCCGTGGAGGCCGTGATGGCCCTCTGCTCACTGCCGAAGAACCGCCGCCGGCTCACGCTCTCCGCCACGGGGACGGAGCCGAAGCTCCTGCTGCGCCTTTCGCTGGGCGAGGACGCATTGGATACAGCCTTGACGCTGGTCGGAGACCTGCGTGTGAATAAGGAAGAAAACGAAAAAGAGGTAACATTATGATCAAGAAGAGATTGCTTTCGTTCCTTGGCGCGGCGGCCATCACCGCGGCGCTCACCTTTGCCGTCGTGTCGCTCTCGCCCTCGAACGGCTTCACCTCCGGCACGATGCAGGAGGGTCTCTGCTACGAAGCGACCGGCGTCGCGCCCGACGCGATCGTCGCAAGCCTGAACGGCAACGGCGCGAGCGCCGACCTTGTCGCATACTGGATCGGCTACGACGTATCGTATCTCAACAGCTACATGCAGTATTACACCGGCTCGTCCATCAACTGGGACGACACCCTCTCCGACGGCATGAGTGTCGCCGACTATGTGAAAGCAAGCGTGCTCTCGTCCGTCAAGCAGCACTTGGTGCTTGAAAATCTCGCCAGCAAGTACGACGTGACGCTTACCGCCGAGCAGGAGGCCGCCATGGCCGAGAGCGACCAGAGCTACATTGACCAGTACGGCAGCGAGGAAGCTTTTGAGGCCGAGATCGCCAAGCTTGGCATGCGCCGCGAGACCTATGACCGCGTCGCGCGCTCGAACTACCTGTATCAGAATCTCTATGAGCTCTACAATACCGAGGGCAGCGCGCTCTACGCCTCCGACGAGGAGCTCGCCGTATACGCCGCCGAGCAGGGCTACATCACGGCGGACCACATCCTGCTTGCGACGAAGGACATGACGACCGGCGAAGCCCTCACCGACGAGCAGAAGGCCGAAAAGAAAGCGCTCGCTGAGGAGCTCGTCGAAAAGCTCAATTCCTACACCGGCGACGACATCGCCTCCTACTTTGCCGAGCTCGCCGACGAGTACAGCGAGGACCCCGGCCGCGAGAGCTATCCCACGGGCTACACCTTCACGACCGGCTCGATGGTGCAGGAGTTTGAAGACGCCGCCTACGCGCTTTCCGAGGGCGAGGTGAGTGAAGTCGTCGAATCCAGCCTCGGCTATCACATCCTGCTCCGCCTGCCGCTCGACAAGTCCGCCGCAGCCGACGAGGTGCGCGAGGAGTACTTCACGAACTTCATCGCCGAGCAGGTCGATGCCGCCGCGATGGCGACGAGCGCGGACTATGATAAGCTCGACCCGCAGACGATCTACGAGGCGATCGTCGCCGCGCAGGCGGAGGGTTAAATCGCAGCGCGGCGCACTGTACGGCGCTTGCGCCCGCGAGGGCGCGTGAGGGGCAGCCCGAAAGGGCTGCTTCCTTTTCGCGTCTCGGCAGGGGCACTGCTTTTTTCCCTGCACCGTGCAGAGGACAAAATAAAAAGGAGACCTCTTTCGAGGTCTCCTTTTATTTTCAGGGGTTAGCGGTGCTTTAGCACTTCTCGAAGATGGTGGCAACGCCCTGGCCGCCGCCGATGCAGAGGGTGGCAAGACCCTTCTTGGCGTCGTCGCGCTTGAGCATTTCGTGCAGCAGGGTGACAATGATACGAGCGCCGGAAGCGCCGACGGGGTGGCCGATGGAGATCGCGCCGCCGTTGACGTTGACCTTGCTCATGTCGAAGTGCAGCTCACGGGCGACCGCGATGGACTGGGCCGCGAAGGCTTCGTTGGCCTCGACGAGGTCGATATCGTCGATGGTCAGGCCGGCCTTCTGCATGGCCTGACGGGAAGCGGGCACGGGGCCGACGCCCATGATCTTCGGGTCGACGCCGCCCTGGCCCCAGCTGACGAGCTTGGCCATGGGCTTGAGGTTGTACTTCTTCACGGCCTCGCCGGAAGCGAGGACGATGGCGGCAGCGCCGTCGTTGATGCCGGAGGCGTTGCCGGCGGTGACGCGCTGGACATGCTTCTTGGTATCGGCTTCGTGGATGCCGGTGGGCTCGAAGGTGTGGACGATCTCGTCCTCAACGCCCTCGGGGCCGACGGGGAACGCGCCGCGCAGCTTAGCAAGACCCTCGACGGTGGAACCGGCGCGGGGGAACTCATCCTTCTTGAACTCGACGATCTCCTTCTTGACCTTCACGGGGACGGGAACGATCTCATCGTCAAAACGGCCGGCAGCCTGAGCAGCCTCGGTCTTCTGCTGGGAGGCAGCGCCGAAGGCGTCGAGCTCTTCGCGGGTGATGCCCCAAACATCGCAGATGTTCTCGGCGGTGGTGCCCATGTGGTAGTTGTTGAACGCATCCCACAGGCCGTCCTTGATCATGGTGTCGACAAGCTTCTTGTCGCCCATGCGGGCGCCCCAGCGGGCGTCGGGAGCGGCATAAGGAGCGGCGCTCATGTTCTCGGTGCCGCCGCAGACGACGATATCGGCATCGCCGGCGAGGATGGCGCGGCCAGCCTCAATGACGGACTTCATACCGGAGCCGCAGACCATACCGACGGTATAGGCGGGGACGGAATAGGGGAGACCGGCGCCCACGCCGACCTGACGAGCGACGTTCTGACCGAGACCGGCGGTCAGGATGCAGCCGAACATCAGCTCATCGACATTCTCGGGAGCGACATTCGCGCGCTTGAGGGCTTCCTTCACGACGATGGAGCCGAGCTGAGCGGCAGGGGTGTTCTTCAGGGAACCGCCGAAGGAACCGACAGCGGTACGGCAGCAGTTGACGACGTACAATTCTTTCATTTGACTTCTCCTTTAAAATTTGTAAATCCGGAATGAGATCCGATTTTCTTCGATTTTGATTATACACACAGAAAAATGAAAAATCAACTGCAAAGTTGCGAAAAATATAGGCAATTTTGATTTTTTTCTTTCATTTCGTTAACTATTTAACAAGAATGAAGAATATCTTGCACCACGGGATCCTTTTGCACCCAAAGGCGCAGGGAAAGCAGCACCGCTGGCGCTGCATGGGAAATGGAGCCATTCTCTCGCGTGAGACAATGGCCCCCTTTCCCGCGTCTCCACACGCTGTTGGAATAAAAAGCAGCAGCTCTGCCTGGCTGTCCCCCCGCGCCCAAGGGCGCAAAAAAGGGACGCCTCTTTGGAGGCGTCCCTTTTAATAAGTAGTTTCTACGAAACAGAAATAACTTAGAACTTGGGCTTCTGGGCCTTGACCTTGGGCTCCTGGCCGTTGCAGACGGCGACGATGTCGTTGGCGACGGAGGTGCAGCAGTTGAGAACGCTCTGCTCGGTGGTGGCGGCCATGTGCGGGGTCATGATGACGTTGTCGAGGTTGAACAGCTCGCGGCTGGACTCCTGGATGGGCTCATGCTCGAACACGTCGAGACCGGCCTGGAACAGCGTGCCGTCCTTCAGGCACTCGACAAGCTCGTTCTCCTTGATCAGAGCGCCGCGCGCGCAGTTGATGAAGGAAGCGGTGGGCTTCATCCAGCTGAACTGCTCACGGCCGATGGAGTGCTCGGTGGAGGGAACGACAGGCAGATGCACGGACACGAAGTCGGCCTGCTCCCAGACTTCCTTGGCGGTGGCCTTCAGCTCGCACAGATCGCCGATCTTGTCCTGCGTGAGGTACGGATCGTAGCCGATGACGTTCATGCCGAAGCCGTACTTGCACTTCTGCATGGCGAGCTGGGAGATACGGCCGCAGCCGATCATACCGAGGGTCTTGCCGCCGAGCTCATAGGTGTGCTCCATGCCCATGCGGACGAGGAAGTTGCCGCCGCGGAACTGACGGTCGACATAGGTGAAACGCTTGGCGCACATGAGCATCAGCATGACGGCGTGCTCGGCGACGGCGTTGGCGTTGCCGGCAGGCGCGTAGACAACGGTGATGTCCTTGGCGTGGGCGTGGTCCATGTCGATGTTATCGAGGCCGGCGCCCTGCTTGCCGATGACCTTGAGGTTCTTGCAGGTGTCCATCATCTTGGCGGTGATGGGCTCGGTGCGGCACATGATAGCATCGGGCTGGAACTCGGCGAGCTCCTTGACGTAGGTCTCCTCGTCGTTATGGCTGCACAGCTTCACTTCAAAGTCGTTGGACTCGAAGATGTGCGTGGCCACCTCGTTGAGCTCGATGGTGTAGTAAACTTTGAACTTTGCCATGATAAAGATCTCCTCTCAAATTTTTATTTATTGAATTGCCAAATGATTTCATACGGTTTCTTCATTATACCTTGCGCTTTGCACAAAAGCAAGCGATTTTCAGAAAGATTTGCAAGAACTCATTCAAATAATTGAACAGCATCTTTCATTTTGACGATTTGCCGTCATGTCTTTCCCCTGTTTTCTGCAATTTTCGCTGCAAAACAAAAAAGAACATAAAAGGCGCTTGACAAACTACTACATATGTAGTATATAGTTATCAGCGACAAATGTAGTAGATCATCTAAGGAGGTCAACCCATGGACGATAAGAAGAGACTGCCCGACGCGGAGCTTGCCGTGATGCAGGCCATCTGGGCCGTCGGCGGCGAGGTCAGCCGCGGCGATCTCGACGGCGCGCTCGCGAGCCACGGCTGGAGCGCCAACACCGTCAACACCTACCTTACTCGCCTGTGCGAAAAAAGATTCCTCTCGAGCCGCCGCGAGGGGCGGAACAATTTGTACACGCCGCTCGTCTCAAAGGACAGATACCTCGAATTTGAGAGCCGCAGCGTCCTGAAGCGGCTCTACGGCGGGTCGCTCGGCAGCTTCGTCGCGGCGCTGAACGCCGAGCAGCCGCTCGAACAGAGCGAGATCGACGAGCTGCGGCAGTTTTTGGACGATATGAGCCGGTAAACGGCGATAAAAAGGAGGACGCACCATGGAAACATTTCTGCTGAATCTGTTGAAAACTTCCCTGTTAGGTTCCCTCGCCATTCTGGCGATGCTGGTACTCAAACCCCTCTGGCGCGAGCGCTACCGCGCGAAGACGCGCTGCTGGCTGTGGCTGGCGCTGGCGGCATTTTTGCTGCTGCCGGTCGATTTTTCGGTGAAAAACGCGCCGGTGCAGGCCGCGCCGCCGAAAGACTACACCCTCTTTGTCGGCACGGATAAGACAGCCATCCAATCGACCGACAACCTGTTTGGCGACATGGCCGAAAAAAGCGGCCAGTCCCCCGCACAGGTGCGCGACACGATCATCCAGCGCCCCGTGACGAATCCCGAGCAGAAGACGACGCGCTACATCCCCGTGACGACGATCCTGTTCTACGGCTATCTCGCGGGCGCGGCGGCGTTCCTGCTGTATCAGGGTGTCTCCTACGCCCTCTTCCGCCGCACGGTGCGCCGCTGGAAGAGAGACGTCGCCCGCGCGGACTACGCCGCGATGCTCTCTGACACGGCGCGCGACTTAGGCGTGAGCGCGCCGGAGATGATCGTCTGCGAGGCCATCTCCACCCCCGCGGTGACAGGTCTTCTTCGCCCGCGGCTGCTCCTGCCCCACGAGCGCTATGACGTGCAGGAGCTGCGCTACATCCTGCGCCATGAGCTGTGCCATTTGAAGCGGCGCGATATGCTCTTAAAGCTCGTGCTGCTCGCGGCCAACGCGATGCACTGGTTCAACCCCGTGGTGTATCTGATGCTGCGTCAGGCGGACGAGGACATCGAGCTCGCCTGCGACAGCGCGGCGACCGACGGGCTCGAACTCCCCGAGCGCGCGGCTTACAGCCGGACACTGCTCGCCGCCGTGCAGTCCAGCGTGCGGGCGCTGCCCGCGACGACGTGCTTCGGCGGCACGGTCGAGCGTCTGAAGCGCCGCATCACGAACGTGCTGGGCGCGCAGAAAAAGCGCGGGCTCGGCGTTGTCGCCCTCGTGCTGGCGCTGACGCTGACGGCGGGCTGCGCCGTCGGCTGGGGCGAGCGCGCACAGACGCAGAAAAATGATGACCCGTTTGCCGACAAGAGCTATACGGTCGACATACTCTTATATGAAGCGCCCGCCTTTACGGACGGCTTTACGGACGGCACTTACCCCTCCTTCCGCACCACGACAAATACTGCCGGAGAAAAGTATGTGACGCTGTGCGACGCCTGGGGCTCCACATCCATTTACGGCCCGATGGAGGAATACACGCTGGAAAAGCAGTCCTTCTACGCGCTCTTCGGCAGCACCAAAGCTTCGCCGGTCGACGATCTCATACAGAACAACAAGTCCGCTTGGAGCGGCCATTGCGAAGAGGCAAGTGACGGTCAACCGAATCAGGTCTATCTTCTGAAGCAAAAGGACGGCTCGGTCTACCTCGGCCTTGCCGGCGATTACGAAGAAGACGGCAGCGAACTCTTTTGTTCGGTTTTCCGCTTGAACGAACAGGTCAATCCGATCTACGCCTCGATGGACGACTATGCCGCGAAGTGCGTGGAAGACCTCAAGCAGGGCACGATGACCTACTACACGTCCGAAAATGGCAATTACGGCTCTCAGGCGGTCGAAGACACGGTCGCCGACGTGCGCGTGACGCAGCTCGAGTTCGCCGATTCGCTCGGCAACCTCTCCCCCGACGGCACGGTGCTGGAGCTGTGGTACTTCCAGTATGAGATGAAGCCCACGAACGAGGCGGGCGTGGAAATCGAACCCGTGGGCGGGCAGTATGTGACGGATGACGGTTACCTCAGAGAGAGCTGGACGCACTATCTCACCGTGCTGCGCTACACCAGCGGCGAGAAGACCGGCTATCAGGTCATCGGCACCTATACCGGCAATGACGGGCTGTGGTACGACGGATGCAACTACAGCGGAGAGGAAAAGTATTACCTGCACGACTTCTATATCGACTATGCGGGGCTTGATCTGCCGAAGATGTTCATTCCCAACCTGCTGAACGCGGCAACGGACGGCTACGGCCGCGCCAACCAGTGCGAGGCGCGGCTCATTTCGGGCGACGGCAGCTACTACTTCTATGCGCCGATCACCGCCTGGGCGTGCAATCCGGGGACGGAGTTCTGGTACTCCCGCTACGACACCGGCTCCTACTTCAACGCAAAGAAGCTCGAGCAGAGCCTTGACGAAGCGAAGGCGGAATGGGAAAGCACCGGCGCAAAGGCCGAGAAGACCGACGCGGGCTGGCGCTTTGTGACGCACGAGGGCATGAGCAACACAATTGTCACGCTCTTTGATGCGCCGGACGGCACCTGCTACGAGGTCACAACGCACTGGACGTTCGACGGCAGCACGGAAGAGAATCAGTGGGGCTGGAACCGCGACCGCGCCGTTGAGGGCGAGGCCGAGGTACTCCGGGCGATGGTCAGAAGCTTCACGGTGAACTGGGACGCCGACGCGGCGGCTGATCCCGCGCTGGACGATTCCGATTTTCAGGCCGATCTTCAGCTCGCGTCGAACGGCGGCGCAGCGTGGATGTTTCTCTACCGGGACAATGCGGCGATCACCGACCGCGATATGCTGAACGTCACGCCAACGGTCAGGCTTGACGAGTGCAGCTATGCGCTATTGCATGATAAGTTCACCCCTGCTGACGGAGCACGGTCGCTCACGCTCTGGCTCAGCAACAACGATTCCTCGCACCTTGCGTTCTTCGAGGGCACGGACATCATGCTCTACCAGCGAGACGACGCATACTACTATAAGGTCAGCGATTACGGCGACTATGCAACGCTCTACGACGCGATGCTCGCATGGTTCAACAGCGCCCAGTCTGGCACTGAGCCATCCGACGCATCTTCGGCCACCACGACGAATACTGTCAGCCGCGACTCGCTTATCAAGGCTGCCGACAGCTACGTCGATCTGGGCGGTTACCTCTGGTACACCGCGGGCGGTAAATTCTATCGCTGGCACGAGGGCGGCTCAGTCGAAACGATCGATACCCTGCCGATCGACTCTCTGACCGACTCACCCGTGCGCGCGACACTTTCGATCAGAGGCAGCAGAGTGGCGCTTAACTATCATATCGGCGGCGCGACGATGGGAACGTATGTTACGGAGCTCTACAATCCTGACGGCGAGCAGTACGTAAAGATCGACGGCTACGAGTCCATTGCTTTTGATAACCACGGCAATATTGTCAAGACGCTACAGTTCCCGCCCGCGCAGAACAACCTGTCCATTTCCTATGACAGCGGCAAGACTTGGACGGCCATCGGCGATGCGGACTACTTCTACGGCAGTGTTACGGAAAATAACGACAGCATCAGTTACGCCCCTGCCGACCTCTCCATCCGCGACGGCTATGTCTACACCACCGCCGTTTACGACATCAACCACGAGAAGTCAAGCGACCCGCTCGTGACGCACGCCGTGCGCATCAGCATCAAGACCGGTGCGCAGGAAATTCTGGACTGAAGCGGTCAAATTTCAAAAAGGCGGCCCGAAGGCCGCCTTTTTCCCTGTCTTTTCGCGCAAAATGAGGGAGAAATTGCAAAAAGGTACTGGAACATCTCAAAGATATGTGGTATGATGGGAATATTCCAAAACGTATATCTCGGGAGGTTCCCACCATGGAACACAATCCGATTCTCAAAAATCCGCTGTCGCTTGACAGTGAAATTCCGCTCTACTCCCAGCTCATGGGCATCATCAAGCGCAGCATCACCTCCGGCGCGCTCAAGGTCGGCGACCTGCTGCCGAGCGAGGCCGAGCTCTGCCGCTCGTATGATATCAGCCGCAACACCGTGCGTCAGGCCATCGGCGCGCTGGAAGAAGAGGGCTTCGTCGTGCGAAAGCGCGGCAAGGGCACGTTCGTCACTGACCCGAACACGCGCCGCAAGGGCGTGCAGTATTCGTTCACGACGGAAATTTCCCAGCTGGGCAAAACGCCGTCGTCCACGCTGGTCGACTTCGCGGTCATCACGCCTTCCCCCAAGATCGTGACGCTCATGGGCCTTGAGCCGGGTGTCAAAGTCTATCGCTTCACGCGCGTGCGAAATGTCGACGGCGAGCCGCTCATTTTAGAGACGTCGTACTACCCCGAGTACATCTACCCGAACCTGACGCGCGAGCTTTTGGAGACGCACAGCTTCTACAGTCTCCTCTACCACGTCGGCGTCATCCCGTTTTCCGCGTCGGACACGTATGAGGCCGTCGTGCTCGCGCCGCACGAGGCGCAGCTTCTGCACTGCGCGCCCGGCTCGGCGGCGTTTTTCCACCAGCGCCGCACCACGACCGAGAACGGGCATACCTATGAATACACCACGAGCTATATGCGCGCGGACCGCGTGAAGCTGGATGTGAGATTTCAGAAGGGATCGACGTCCTTCATGCGTACGGTGGACTAAAAAAATCGGCAGCCGAAAGGCTGCCTTTTTTCGCGCCCTCCCCGCGCAGCGGGGATCTTAGCGCAGCGCGGCAGCGCTGCATCGTTGTTCCCCACACCGTGTGGGGACGCGACAAAGGGGGATATTCTCTTTCTCGAAAGAGAATATCCCCCTTACACCCCCAAGAGAAAGGACGAGGGGCCTTCCCCCTCGACCCCGCACATTGGCAGTTTAGGGCTCGAAGAGCTGCACGCGCTGCGCAATCGGGTGCGGTGTACATGGCTTCGCCATGAACCCCTGCGAGTCGTCACCACTCGCAACCGCGCCTTACTACCGTGAGGCGCGAGTGACGTTTGCTCGGCGGCAGACTGCCTGCGGAATGCGGCATTGCTAACGCTCGCCGCATTGTGGAGTGCTCCGGTAGGCGGAAATTAGGCTCTACTTCTACAAGATGGGCAGAGCGGCAGCGGATAATAGAAGCAAGTCAAATCGTATAGCAACTCTCAACGCGGCAGCGCCGCACGCAGGCATTTCCATTCCGGAGGCATCAAGGTCATTCAAGATTGAAACTGCCAATCAAAGCCCTTTCTCTTGGGGGGTGTAAGGGGGGATATTCTCTTTCTGCGGAAAGAGAATATCCCCCCTTGGTGCTGCGGCGCGCACGCCGCATTTTCCCTCCGCGCTCTGCGCGGAAAGCAACCGCTCCCCCGAGGGAGCGCAAAAAAGAAGCAGCCCTTTCGGGCTGCCACTTTTTTACTTTTCACAAATGACCGGCTTCTGGCGGTCAGACTCCACAAAGGCCTTGGCCTTTTCCACCGCTTCCGCGCGGGGAAGCTTGACCTGCTCGCCGGTGCGCATGTCCTTGCAGGACACGACGCCCGCGTTGATCTCGTCTTCGCCGAGGAAGTAGACGTAGGGCACCTTGAGCTTGTCGGCGTAGTTCATCTTGGCCTTGAACTTCTTCTTTTCCGTATAGATCTGCGTGCTGACGCCCGCGGCGCGAAGATCGGTCGCGAGCGAGATGGCCTCGCTCAGGTCCTCGGTCATCGGCAGGATGAGCACGTCCGCCGGCGCGGTGCAGATGTCGCTATTCAGAAGGCCCTGCTCGCCGAGGACATAGAACAGGCGCGTCACGCCGATCGAAATGCCGACGCCGGGGAGCTTGCGGTCAGTATAGTACTCTGCAAGGTTATCGTAGCGGCCGCCGGAGCAGACCGAGCCGATCTCGGGGTGGTCGAGCAGCGTCGTCTCGTACACCGTGCCGGTGTAGTAGTCGAGGCCGCGCGCGATGGTCAGGTCGACCGCGAAGTTCTCCTGCGGCACGCCGAACGCGCCGAGGTACTTGGCGACGGTCGTCAGCTCGTCGAGGCCCTGGTCGAACATCTCGTTGCGGCCGCGGTACTTTTCAAGAGAAGCGAGCACCTCTTCGTTCGTGCCCTTGATGCCGATGAAGGCGAGGATCTCATCCGCCTTTTCACCCTCGATGGCGTAGTCGTCGACCAAGATCGCGCGCACGAGGTCAGGGCCGATCTTTTCGATCTTGTCGACGGTGCGCATGATATCGCCGGACTTGTCGGAAAGGCCCAGCATCGCGTAGAAGCCGTTTAAGATGCGGCGGTTGTTGATGCGGATCTGGAAACGGGACAGGCCGAGGCGGGAGAAGACGGTATAGATGATAGCAGGGATCTCGGCGTCGTTCGTGATGTCGAGCTCGCCGTCGCCGATGACGTCGATATCTGCCTGATAGAACTCGCGGAAGCGGCCGCGCTGCGCGCGCTCGCCGCGATAGACCTTTCCGATCTGGAAACGGCGGAACGGGAAAGCGAGGTCGGCATAATGCAGGGCAACGTATTTCGCCAGAGGCACCGTCAGGTCGAAGCGAAGGGACAGGTCGCTGTCGCCCTTGGAGAAACGGTAGATCTGCTTTTCAGTCTCGCCGCCGCCCTTGGCGAGCAGCACATCGCTCGCTTCGATGATGGGCGTGTCGAGCGGGGTGAAGCCATAGACGCCGTAGGACGAGCGCAGCACCTCCATAAGGCGCTCCATCTGGGTCTGCGGCGCGGGAAGCAGCTCCATAAAGCCGGATAAGGTGTGAGCTTTGATCGTTGCCATGATAGTGTGTGTCCTTTCCTAATAGAATGTATGGACAGCGTACTGTACTGCGGTGGCACAGCAGCGTATCGGAGTGGTTGACAGATATTTTACGGTACGGCGCAGGGATTGTCAAGCGTCCGCGGCCGTTTTTTCCACTTTCGAGACAGTATAGCATTTTCCGCGCGGAATTGCCATAGCTTTCGCCGCCTGCGGTGCAAAAATTTTTCTTTCCGTCGCGGACAGTGTTCACGAAAAATGAAGATATCCGCCAAAAAGCACGAATTGCGCTTGACGGAACTGCCGCTTTTTGTTACCATAGAGACAATATCAACGGGCAAGCTCCGAAAATCGAGGTTCGCCCGCAAGCAGCTTCCGGGCAGCCGTCATTCGGCGTCCGCCGCGGCCACACCGCGCGGGCAGGAGTCGATCCGATCGGATCGTTGAGGAGGAACGTTGGATGTACCAGAGCAAAATGAAAAGCGAAGAGACCGATCACCTGTTCAAGGCGATCTTATCTTTGAAAACGGAGGAAGAATGCTACCGCTTCTTCGACGATCTCTGCACCTTCAGCGAGATCGAGGCGATGTCCCAGCGCTTCGAGGTGGCGTCGCTTCTCGCCGATGGCAAGACCTTCACGCAGATCTCGCAGAAGATCGGCGTTTCGTCCACGACCATCACGCGCGTCAATAAGTGCCTTTGCTACGGGGCGGACGGCTATAAGCTGCTGCTCGAACGGGCCAAAGAAGAAAAGTAAGCCATTCGTCATTTTGATCAGAGCAGGCGCTAAGCGCCTGCTCCTTTTTGTCTGTTTTGCTTTATTGCAATGCCGTAAAAGCATATCAACATAACATCACGTCATCCTGATATAGAAGAATTGACTAAAATATTTTTTGGAATCTACGCGAATTTTATTGCTTTTGCTGAACAGGTATGTTACAATTAGTTCACAAATAGATTAGGGCATGGGAAACAGCGTGCAAGAAACCGTTGCCCGACGGTGCTGTTGCCTAAGTTCTGTGTCTGTTTTTCTGTGGGACCCCTCCACAGAAAACGCACGTCCCCGCGTGCGGTGTGCAGCGTGTTCGTCACGGGGAGGAGCGGCTTCCCGCTTCCTGACGGGCAAGTATTTTTATGAAGAGAGAGGTATTTTATCAATGGCAAATGAAAAGAAAGTCGCACGGGAGCCCAGTTTTCTGCTGGCGTTAATTCCCATTGTGGCAATGATCGGGTTCATGCTTTACTGCTTCCTCGGTCATTCCGAATCCGGTTACCATGACGCCCATATGCCCCTGGTCATGTCCATCGTCGTCGCGTGCATCGTCGGTCACTTCTGCGGTCACGACTTCAAGGATATGCTCTCCGGTATGATCGAGCGCCTGAGCGCTTCCATGGAAGCGGTCCTGATCCTCTGCACCGTCGGTTTCCTGGTCTCGAGCTTCATGGCCTCCGGTGCGATCCCCTCCCTGATCGTTTACGGTCTGGATCTGCTGACCCCGAAGCTGTTCCTGCCCATCGGCTGCATCCTCTGCGCGATCGTCGGTATGGCGTGCGGCTCCTCCTGGACCACCACCGCCACCATCGGTCTTGCGTTCCTCGGCATCGGCGCGGGCCTTGGCATCAATCCCGCCCTCACCGCCGGTATGATCATCTCCGGCGCGTATGTCGGCGATAAGTTCTCCCCCCTGTCCGATACCACCAACCTCGCCGCGGCTGTTGCCGAGACCGGTCTTTTCGACCACGTTACCGCGATGGTCTCCTCCACCGGCCCGACCTTGGTCATCGCCCTCATCCTCTACACCATCATGGGCCTGAACATCGACGCCAGCGCCTACGATCCGACCGTCGCCCAGTCCATTCAGGACGCGTTCCGCGAGGCCTTCGTGATCTCCCCCGTTCTGCTCATCCCCATCATCGTGGTTATCGTGATGTGCATCCTGCGCGTGCCCGGCCTCGTCGGTATCGCCATCTCCGTTGCCACCGCGACCATCTTCATGATGATCTTCCAGCCCACCTCCATCTACGGCTCCCGCGCCCTGGGCGACATCTTCAACATGCTGCACAACGGTATCGTCGTTGAGACCGGCAACGAAGTCGCTGACTCCATCCTCGGCAAGGCCGGCGGTATGAACGGCACCATGTGGACCATCAACCTCATCCTCCTCGCGCTCGCCTACGGCGGTGCTCTGGAGCGCTGCGGCTGCGTCGAGCGTCTGTTCGGCGGCCTGAAGCACAGGATCCACTCCGTCGGCAGCCTCATCCTCGCGACCCTGCTGACCTCCATCTTCTGCGACGCCACCATGTGCGACCAGTTCCTCGGCATCGGCGTTCCCGCCCCCATCTATGCTGACAAGTACGACGAGCTCGGTCTCGGCCGCAATATGCTCTCCCGTTCTCTGGAAGATGCCGGTACCCTCTGGGCCGTTATGTTCCCCTGGACCGGCTGCGGCGCTTACCAGACCGGCGTTCTCGGCATGAGCCCGCTGGTGTTCTTCCCGTATGCGTTCGTCAACCTGCTCAACCCCGTTTACGCCTATGTGACCGCTCTGTTCGGCCGCAACATCTTCTGGGCTGACGGTTCCTACACCAATATCTTCGGCAAGACCAAGGCTGGCAAGCCCGCCGGCGCTCCCGAAGAGGCTCACGCCAAGGCCCTTGCGAACCTCGAGGCTCGCCGTGCCGCCGGTAAGGCCCCCAAGATCAACGCGTAAGCCCCCTTCCCCGCTTTACTTAGAAAGGAATCACCGCTGTGAAACATTCGCTTCCCTGGGAATCCGTCCCGCCTCCGATCTACCCCGCACAGTCGTCGCTCAAGCCTCGTAAGAAGTGGGTGCAGGTCGGCGGATGGATACTGGTCGTTCTTCTGCTGTTGTTCGGCATTTCGACCCGCAGCAGAAACCCGCTGCTCGCCTTCGTCTCGCTCGCGTTCTCGGTGCTGTATCTGCTGACGCTGATAACCAAAAAGGACGCCGCTCTCACGAGCCGCGGACTTGAGATCTTCTACGATATGCAGTTCACCACCAACTACGAGTTCTTCCCCTGGGAGGACATCAACGCGATCGTGTGCGAGGACCGCGGCCATGCCGACATGGTGCGCCTGCACATCGGCCACGGCAACACGGAAAAGGCTCTCTTCTTCCCGCGCGAGGATCTCGACGAGATCTACGCGTTCATCAAAAAGAAGAATCCGGCGATCCGCATCATGGATTATGCCGCGCCCGAACCGAAATCCAGCAAGAAGCACAAGAAGTGAACAACTGTGACCTTTCCACAAAGAATCAAAGGCGCCCCGCTTTTGCGGGGCGCTTTTTTTATCTATTCTGTCCAATTCTATCACTGTACCCTGATAGTGTGTTATCCAAATATGGTGATAACGCACAACAAAGAAAACTTTTTCCGGCAAAAAACTATTGATTTTGCACAAAAATGTGCTATACTGTTTCCAGAACGATCCTGTGGGACTTTTCCACAGGCGGAGCGCCATCCACGCACGGGCATGCGCGGAAAGTAAGGGGAACGCTTCGACACGTTTCTTGCACTTGGGCGGTTCGGGCGACCGGACACGCCGACCGGGTCACACCGGAACTTTGAGAAAAGAGAGGACACTACCATGATCATGAATCCTACCGCGATCAAGCATGTCGTCGTCGATGGCCACAGCCTGACGCTCGAATCCTTCGTCGCCATCGCTCGCTACAATGCGACCGTCGAGCTGGCTCCCTCCGCTCTGGAAGCCATGAAGAAGTCCCGCGCCCTGGCCGAGAAGATCGCCGCTGAGGGCCGCGTCGCTTACGGCATCACCACGGGCTTCGGCGAGTTCCAGAAGGTCGCCGTCCCCAAGGAGATGAGCAATCAGCTCTCCACCAACCTGATCCTCAGCCATTGCACCGCCGCCGGCGAGCCGTATGCTGACGAGATCGTCCGCGGCATGATGCTGCTGCGTGCCAACGCTCTGTGCGGCGGCGTGAGCGGCGTTCGTCCCATCCTCGTCGAGATGCTGCTCGAGATGCTCAACAAGGGCGTGACCCCCGTCGTCCCGCAGAAGGGCTCTCTCGGCTCCTCCGGCGATCTGGCTCCTCTCGCTCACATGACGCTCCCCATGCTCGGCAAGGGCGAAGCCATGTACGAGGGCGTGAAGATGCCCGGTGCTGAGGCCATGGCCAAGGCCGGCATCAAGACGCTCGACACCCTGGTCTCCAAGGAAGGCCTCGGCATGACGAACGGCACCTGTGCAATGACCTCCGTCGGCGCTCTCGCTCTGTACGACACCATCTGCGCCGCCCAGCTCGGCGACGTGATCGCGTCCATGTCCTTCGAGGGCCTGACGGGTCTTCGCAACGCCTTCGACCCCCGCATCCATCAGGTGCGCGGCCAGAAGGGCCAGATGCTCGTCGCCGCGAACATGCGCAAGCTGCTCGACGGCTCCGAGATCCTCGACAACTGCCAGAAGGACCGCGTTCAGGACGCTTACGCCCTGCGCTGCATCCCGCAGCTGCACGGCGCCTGCCGTGACGCTCTCGATTACGTCCGTGAGAAGGTCGAGATCGAGCTCAACGCCGTCACCGATAACCCGCTGATGTTCCTCGACGACGAGGCCGTCATCTCCGGCGGTAACTTCCATGGCGAGCCCATGGCCCTGCCGTTCGACTTCCTCGGTATCGCCGCGAGCGAGCTGGCCGACGCTTCCGAGCGCCGCACCGAGCGTATGGTCAACCCTGCGCTCTCCAACGGCCTGACCGCGTTCCTGACCACCCAGGCCGGCGTCAACTCCGGTTTCATGATCGTTCAGTACGCTGCCGCTTCCATGGTCAGCGAGAACAAGATCTACGCTCACCCCGCTTCCGTCGACTCCATCCCCTCCTCCGCCAACCAGGAAGACATCGTCTCCATGGGTACCACCGCTGCCCGTAAGGCCAAGATGATCCTGCAGAACACGCAGGACGTCCTCGCCGACGAGCTGATGACCGCCTGCCAGGCCATCGACATCCGCCGCCGCCTGAACACCCACGGCCAGGGCATGACCCCGCTGCATGAGGCTCTCTATCAGCACGTGCGCGAGAAGGTCGCTTTCTATGAGATCGACCGTGAGATCTGGCCCGACATCCGTGCGGTGGAAGCGATGATCCGCTCCGGCGAGCTGCTGGATATCGTCAAGGAGTATATCCCCGACTTTGAGTAAGTCAAAATTGCGTCTACGACGCAATTTTGAGACCTTTCATTTGGGCCATCGACCCAAATGAAATAGGGGCTTCAAATATTTTCGCTCACCGCGAAAATATTTGTAAGGTGTCCCTGCGGACGCACATGTCGTCCTCCGGGACAATCCAAATTGTTTGTGGCGTGCGCGGCCGCAAATGTGATGCGTCTCAAAAATGGTTATTGCTACCGATTTGGGGACAATAATGCTGAAAGATTTGTGTTTTGACACGAATTGACAGGATGTAAAAGAAGGTGTAAAGTTATTTTGGCTTTACACCTTCTTTTTTTAGGAGGAACTTGCTATGGAACTGAACATTTTACGGGCGGACCCAGCGGGGAACATTACGGTGTTCGTGCTCGATCCGGTCGAAAAGGCACAGCGCGCGGCCATCGCGGAGAAGATCATGGCGATCCCCGCACTCAAGGCCGAGCAGGTCGGCTACGCCTGCGCCGCCGAGGACGACGTCGACGGCCACATGGAGATGATGGGCGGCGAATTCTGCGGCAACGCGACGCGTGCCTACGGCATGTATATTGCCCAGCAAAAGGGCGGCCTTTCCGCCGTCAAGCTGCGCGTGAGCGGCTGCGACCATGCCGTCACCGCGCAGGTCGATCTGAAAAGCGGCACGGCGCGCGCTGAAATGCCCTGTCCGCGCAGCGTGAAGCGTGTCACGGTGAATGGTCACGAGGGCACGCTCGTCGACTTAACAGGCATCGCCCACTTCGTCGTTGAGGGCGTGGAGCCGAGCGAAGGGTTCTTCCGCGCGGCGGAGTCGATCTTTTCCGGAATTGCAGGGCTTGACGCCTGCGGCGTCATTTTCCTCGATGCGGAAAAGCGCAGCATGATCCCGCTCGTCAAGGTCATCGAGACAGGCTCCCTCGTCTGGGAGGGCAGCTGCGGCAGCGGCAGCGTCGCCTGCGCCGTCGCGCAGAGCGAACGCATGGAAAACGGCGGTTTTTCGTGCGACTACCGGCAGCCCGCGGGCACAGTCCGCGCAAGCGTCGAGCGCCAAGGCGGAAACGTCATCGCCGCGAGCATCGGCGGCGAGGTCACGCTGGATGAGCCCATGCGCATCACGCTGTGACGCGGCAGAGTGAAATGAAAGCCGGGCGCTGGCAACTTTCGCTTTTCTTGTTTTGACCTTTGCCGCAAGCGTTGAAAATTCGTCCAAAAATCTCCCGTTTTTTCTTTTTAAGGCACGCGAATCAACGCTTAATTTTTTAAGGTTTTTGGAAAAAAGAGGCTTGCAAAACAGTTTACCTTTCTCTATCGTTCGGCTATAATTGATTTTGTCAATAAGAGACAATTCTCCGCTTTTAAATACATAATTATTTAGGAGGTATCCCCATGACCGACATTGAGATCGCCCAGGCACATGAAATGAAAAAAATCGTCGACGTCGCCGCCAAGGCCGGCATCGACGAAAAGCACCTTGAGCTCTACGGCAACTACAAGGCCAAGCTCGACTTAAGCGAGATCCGCAAGCTGCCCCGCAAGGCAAAGCTGATCCTCGTCACCGCTATCAGCCCCACCCCTGCGGGCGAGGGCAAGACCACCACGTCCGTCGGCCTTGCCGACGCGCTCAACAAGCTCGGCAAGAACACCATGGTCTGCCTGCGCGAGCCCTCTCTCGGCCCCGTGTTCGGCGTCAAGGGCGGCGCTGCCGGCGGCGGCTACGCTCAGGTCGTCCCCATGGAGGATATCAACCTGCACTTCACCGGCGACTTCCACGCCATCGGCGCGGCGAACAACCTGCTCGCCGCCATGCTCGATAACCACATCCAGCAGGGCAATGTGCTCGGCATCGACCCCCGCAAGATCGTGTGGAAGCGCGCTGTCGATATGAACGACCGCCAGCTCCGCCACATCATCGACGGCCTTGGCGGCAAGGCCAGCGGCGTGCCCCGCGAGGACGGCTTTGAGATCACCGTCGCGAGCGAAGTCATGGCAGTTCTCTGCCTTGCGACCGGCCTCGCCGACCTCAAGGAGCGCCTCGGCAAGATGGTCGTCGCCTACACCTACGACGACAAGCCCGTCACCGCGCACGACCTGAAGGCTGAGGGCGCGATGGCCGCGCTCTTAAAGGATGCCATCAAGCCCAACATGGTCCAGACGCTCGAAGGCACTCCCGCGTTCATCCACGGCGGCCCGTTCGCAAACATCGCCCACGGCTGCAACTCCATCCAGGCTACTGAGACCGCGATGCGCCTGAGCGACTACACCGTCACGGAAGCCGGCTTCGCCGCCGACCTCGGCGCCGAGAAGTTCCTCGACATCAAGTGCCGCGCCGCGGGCTTCCATCCCGACGCTGTCGTCATCGTTGCGACCGTCCGCGCGCTCAAGTATCACGGCGGCGTGCCCAAGGCCGAGCTCAACAGCGAGAACCTTGAGGCGCTTGAAAAGGGCCTGCCCAACCTCCTCCAGCACGTCGACAACGTGAAGAACGTCTACGGTCTCCCCTGCGTCGTCGCCATCAACGCGTTCCCGACCGACACCAAGGCCGAGCTCGACCTCGTCGAGAGCAAGTGCCGCGAGCTGGGCGTCAACGTCCGCCTGAGCGAAGTGTGGGCCAAGGGCGGCGAAGGCGGCCTTGCGCTGGCTGAGGAAGTCGTGCGCCTGTGCGACGAGCCCAACCACTTCCAGTTCGTCTACGACGTCAACGACAGCATTGAGGACAAGCTCAACGCCATCGCTACCAAGGTCTATCACGCTGACGGCGTGGTCATCGCCGCTTCCGCCAAGAAGCAGCTTAAGCAGCTCACCGAGCTCGGCTTTGACAAGCTGCCCATCTGCATGGCCAAGACGCAGTTCTCCTTCTCCGATGACGCCAGCAAGCTCGGCGCGCCCCGTGGCTTCAAGATCACCGTCCGCGACCTCAAGGTCAACGCCGGTGCGGGCTTCCTGGTCGCCAAGACCGGCGACATCATGACGATGCCGGGCCTGCCCAAGGTCCCGTCCGCCGAGAAGATCGACGTCGATGAAAACGGCAAGATCACCGGCCTGTTTTAATTGTACAAGCTCAGGAACAGGTGGAGCGCACCTCCACCTGTTCCTGATGAATTTTTAATTTTAACCCAGGGAGGGCACTATGAAGATCGCAGATATGAAAGTAACCGAGCTCATCAACGAAGTCGGCGCGGGCACTCCCGCCCCCGGCGGCGGCGCGGTGGCAGGCCTTGCCGGCGGCGTCGGCGTGGCGCTGACGATGATGGTCAACGGCCTGACGCTCGACAAGAAGGGCTTTGAAAACGACCGCGAGCGCCTTTTGGACGCCATTGCCAAGGGCAATGAGCTCAAGGAGCGCTTCATCGACGTGATGAACCGCGACAGCGAGGTCTTCGATGTCCTGATCGAATCTCTGGCCCTCCCGAAGGACGACGATGAGCACAAGGCCATCCGCCGCGGCGCGGTGCAGGCGAGCTTCCGCAACTGCACGCTGGTGCCGCTGACAATGATGGAAATTTGCTCCGAGGCCATCGACCTGTGCGCCGGTCTCGTCGGCACGACGAACCCGAACGTCGTCAGCGACCTCGGTATTGCCGCGCTCACGCTCAAAACCGCGATGGAGAGCGCATGGCTCAACGTGCTCATCAACCTCTCGTCCTTAAAGGACAAGGCGTTCCGCGACGAGTGCTGCCAGAAGGGCGAGGCGCTGCTCGCGCACGCTGTACCCATCGCCCAGGAGAGCTATGAAAAGGTGATCAAGGTCATCACCGAAAAGTAAGCGCTCCGCCTTTTCGTCTTTTGTCATTCCACGCCGTCCGCCGCGTCAAGCACGCGCCGCGGACGGCGCGCTTTTTTCTTTCCTGAATTTTTGCAATTTACAGTAGCATTTTGCGGATTTTGTGGTACAATACCATCGGTTCATATTTTGATTGATTCAAATACTGCACGAAAGAGGCTTTTTTCATGGATTTTGTTGCAAACGGCTCCAAAAACGTTGAAATTGAGACGTCCACGGGCGTCTATCTGCGCCACGCCATTCAGACGCACTTTGTCGAGATCGGCGAGGATTACATCGAACTCGTCAACCGCTATGTCAAGCCCCTCTACGAGGAGGGCGACCTGCTGAGCATCAGCGAAAAGATCATCGCCCTGTGCCAGAAGCGCGTGGTCTACCGCAAGGATATGAAAATTTCGTGGCTGGCGAAATTCCTCAGCCGCTTTGCCATCCAGCACAACAGCGCCGGCATCGGCGTGGGCGAGGTGTGCAAGATGCAGTTCGCCATCGACGAGTGCGGCGCGTGGAAGGTCCTCTGGGCCGCGATCTGCGCGGGCTTTGGCAAGCTCGTCGGCAAGCACGGCATCTTCTACGATATGGTCGGCATGGAGGTCACGGGCCTCGACGGCTTCTACCCCGACGTGTTCCCCGTCTACGGCGACTACGGCATCCGTATTCCAGAAAATCCCTCGGGCGTGTGCAACGAGATCTATGAGAAGACCGGCGTGCGCGCGATGATCGTCGACGCGAACGACTTCACGCGCGACATCCTCGGCAAGGGCGACAACGTGACCCTCACCGACGAACAGCTCTGCGAGATCATCCGCGATAACCCCGCAGGTCAGGATGACCAATGCACGCCGTTTATTCTGATCAGGAAAAAACAGTAATTTCCCCCTGCGGGGGAAGCGTGTTGTTTCCCTGCTGGCAGGGGAACGGATAAGGGAGGGATATCTCTTTTTCGAAAAGAGATATCCCTCCCTTGCACCCTCCCAGAGAAAATTCACATTGCAAGCGAGCAGTTCGAAGAGGTGCGGCGCTTGCCGAATCGACTGCCTGCGCGCGGCGTTGCCGCGTTTGCCTCTGCTATACGATTTGGCCTACTC
>OOBV01000345.1_pt1 | contig 45749 bp, 28 predicted proteins | sample 1671731 | NCBI WGS metagenome assembly OOBV01 (sample SAMN06348186, study PRJEB24527) | human gut metagenome | biome: human gut; feature: ankylosing spondylitis patient; material: feces | host: Homo sapiens | place: China | collected 2015-10
AGAAGTGGGCGCCCGACTGGTTCCTCCCGACGGGCGACTGCGGCTACGACAATTCGGACGTCCCGATGGGCACGGTTCTGTCGCCCTTGCAGGAATCCATCATCAACATGTACAACGACGCGGGCGGTTGGTATCTCATCCCCTCGATGAAGTTCATGTCGATGGCGCAGTGCTGTCTCCTCGGCTTCACCGTCGCGCTTCTCATCTACATCGTCCTCTTCTCGGGGATGGTCGTGAAGCGCCGCGCCGACGCGCAGAAGTAATCCCCAACGAGGTTCTCCCTCACGGAAAGACCGCCCGATTCTCCCTCGGGCGGTCTTTTCGTTTACCGGCGTCTCACGGAGTTCCCCTCCGGAAGACGAAGCGCTCATCGGAACTCAATGGTATGACGCGTGGCCAAGCCGCAGGTGTTGTTCGGCTGCAGAGCGAACCAACGGTTCCAGTTGGGAAGGTCCACGCGGAAGGGCTTGCCGTTTGAGTCCTTGCCCGTGTAGGTCACCATGAAGCGGTCGGGCATGGCGGCGTCCTTCGTTTCGTCGGACCAGTAATAGGTCTTCTTCGCGCCCTCGGCCGCGGCAACCGCCTTGTCGACCTCGGCCTTCGTCATGAGCTTGCCGCCGTTGTTGTACTGCGCCTCGACGGCCTTGAGCGCCTCGGCCGTGGGAACCGCTCCCTTCGCGGGCGTTGCGGTTCCGAAGACCACCGTGTTCTTGTAGTCCTTCATGCGGTTCATGAGGTTCTTGGGCGAATCGGCCGGGAAGCGTCCGTCAAAGAAGTTGTAGCGGGCGCGTTCTTCCGGCGTATAGGTGCAGATGCAGTTCGTATCGCGCACGGCCGCCTTGTAGCCCGCGGACTCTTCGAGCTTGAAGCCCGCCTTCGACGAATCCAGGGCGTAGTCGCGGTAAACAAAGGCGTTGTTCGCGTTCACCATCAGGGGACGCGCGAAGTAGCCGATCACGATCATGGAGCGCGGCTTCACGACGTAGACGTCTTCGTAGCTCATGAAGTCGCGGATGGCTCCCTCACGGGCCTTTTCAAGCGCCTCGCCTTTGAGCGCGGGATCGAACTTCCAGAGAAGACTCCATTCCTTGATCGTGACGAGGCTCTTGTCCATGATCTCGCCGAGACGCTTGAGCGTCGCCTTCGTCTTCGCTTCGTCCCCCGTATTGAGGTCGGCTCCGCGGATCACCTCGAGGTCTGCGTCAAACGAAATCCCGTAGGAGTCGTAATAGTTCCAACCCCAGTCGGCCTGTTCGTTTTCGCGAAGCTGCTTCACCCAGGAAACGGAGACGCCCGTACCCGACTTCGAAGCGCGCAGAATCTTGCCGGAATCCTTGGCGGTCGTGCCGTAGAAGATGAAGGTGCCCGTCGCTTCGTCGTAGTCGGTCGTGAGTTCGGCGGTGATGTTTTCCGGCACGTTGTTGTAGGAGGTCGCGATGCCGAACATCTGGCGGCCGCCCTTGATCTCGTGTCCGTCAAAGGTGGTGTCGCCCGTCCAGATGAAGTCGCGCACCATTTCACGAAGCAGCGTCTGTCCTTCCTTCGTGTCGGTCAGCCGGAAGGCTCCGGAATGACTTTCTCGCTTCTTGGTCGCACCCGTAATGGCGTCGGGAGCGGTTGCGCCGTCCGTCGCGGCATAAAGGGAGGAAGTTCCGAGTGTCGCGAAGGCGAAGGCCAGGGCGATGGCAAATGCGGTCTTATGCATAAAAACTCCTTTTTTCTTCGTTGCCGACCCTTGTCGACACCTTCGAATGTAGGAGCGCTTTTGCGCGGGCATTCGTTTTTCCTCGAACCTTTTGATGCCCGTCAGGGAACGAAAAGGCGTGTTGCTCACATTGCATCACCCGCCTCGCCAACGACCGTTCGGGCGTCCTCGAGCACCATGCGGTTGAGCGCTTCGAGAAAGTCGAGGAACGTGACGATCAGGGAATTCGGGTTCATCGCTTCGGCAAGCGACGCATAAGCCCAGCCTTCAAGAAGCGGCAAAGACCAGTCTTTACACACCCGCACGAGACGGCGGTCGCGGATCCGGTCCGCCGCGATGGTCGAGGGGCATCCCACGAAAATCCCGCAGCCCGCCGCCGCCCAGTCGGCGAGGAAGGAAGAGTTGTCGGTGAGCATCGCGAAGTGCCGCGGTCCGTCCGCGACTTCGTCGCCCCGTCGAAAGGAGAGCGAGCGAAGAAAGTGCACGTTCGCGCTCAAAGGAACCCTCTCCAGATCCCGCGGCGTCTCAAAGGGTCCGTGCCGCTCGACGAGCACGGGAGACGCCACGCAGACTTTCTGGTGCCGAGACACGCGGCGCAGATAGAGGTTGGGATTTTCCTGCCGGAAGGACGTGACGATGATGTCCACGCCGTGGCCGAGCTGATCGAAGAAAGAGTCGCCCTGCCGAAAGGTTTCAATCCAGAAGGTCGTGTCCGGGTGAAGCAGACGAAAGCGTGCCGTCGCGCGCCAGAGAAAGGCGTTCTGAAAGCCCGCCGAGGCGAGGATGTGAAGCTGCCGCTTTGGGCGCACGACGCCCTCCCGAATGTCGGCGAACGTTTTCTCTGCGATGTCGAGAAGCGGCGCGATCGTGCGAAGCGCCCGCCGTCCGTCTTCCGTGAGCACGAGCGTCTGCCCCGAAGTGTCGAAAAGCCGAAATCCGAGGGCCGTCTCGAGCTGCGCGATCCGGCGGCTCACGACGGAGGGATCCTCGTCGAAGGCCTTCGCGGCGCTTCGAAAGCTCCGAAACCCGGCCACCCGAACGAAAAGCTTCCAGGCGTTGAGATTTTCCAAAACGGCATTCGGCATGACGTCCCCTCCCTTGCGACTCTCACGGAGGCGGCCGAGCGAACGCCGTCCCGTCGATCGTCATCATTCCACGATGCGGGGAAAAAGAAAACTCAGACTTCCCCGCTCCGCGGAACCGCATCCACGGACCGTTCGAAACGGAGCGGCCCCGGAAGTTTCCTCTCCGGCAACTCCCCCACTTCTCGTTTTTCTTGGGTGCGATTCTCAAAAAGTGAGAACAGCCTCGCGGTTAATCAGCTTATGTCGGAGAACGCCTGAGCCTTAGGCTCTTCTCATCGATGAACTTCCTCCCATTTCAAGCAAAAAGGAGTCAACCATGAAGAAGATGCTTTGGACCGCCGCGCTCTTGGCGATGAGTTCAGCCCCGTTCGCCGCGGGCGGCCCGAGCGGCCCGAAGGTCGCCTATCAGGCGCAGGGACACCTCGGCACCGTCGTCGTAAATCCCTACAAGATCGCGCCCTTGACGGCCGTCATCAAAAACGGCGGCTACACGGTCGAAAACGCCAAGGTCCGCATCGTCCCGAAGAAGGGCGGCGTCGAGATCGCCTATCCCGTGAGCAACCAGCGTCTTCTCACGCACGGCGGGATCCCGGTCTTCGGGCTCTACCCCGACTACGTCAACACGGTCGAAGTCACCTACGACCGCCTCTTCAACGGCAAGCGCGAAACCTTTACCGACACCTACAAGATCTACGCCTCGGGCGTCGACATGCAGGTGAGCGGCAACTCCGCTCAAACGCACGCGTCCTTCGACGTGGAAGTGAAGCGCGTCGATCCGAAGTTCAAGGACCGTCTCTATCTCGTCAACAACCTCGTCTGGAGCGCGCCGCAGGTGGGTCAGTTCGTTTGGAACAATCCGTCGGGCGGTTCCGTCGAATGGGGCGGTCTCCCTGAAAACGCCATCATCGACACGGCGGGCGACGTTCGCTGGTACTTGAAGCCCGACGCCATCTACGATCCGGAAAGCGTCTACTGGGGCGGCGTGATGCTCGGGTTCGAACAGAACCGCGACGGCACCCTCACCTGGGGCTACGGCCAGCGCTACGTGAAGTACGACATCATGGGCCGCGAAGTCTTCAACCGCCGCCTCCCCGCCAACTACATCGACTTCAGTCACGCGATGGACGCCGCGCAGAACGGCAACTACTTCCTTCGCGTCGGAAGCGCCCACTACAAGCGTCCCGACGGCAAGTCCGTGCGCACGGTGCGCGACGTGATCATCGAAGTGGATCCGAACGGCGAAGTGGTCGACGAATGGCGTCTCTGGGAAATCCTCGACTCCTGGCGCGACAACGTCCTCAAGGCCATGGACCAGGGCGCGGTCTGCCTCAACATCGACCTGGAAAAGAGCGGCCAGACGATCAGTCAGGACGAGCTCGCCAAGATGGACGCCTCGAACGTCTTCGGTGACGTCACGGGTGTCGGTCCGGGCCGCAACTGGGCGCACGTCAATTCGATCGACTACGACCCGAGCGACGACTCCATCATCCTTTCGGTCCGCAATCAGAGCGTGATCGTCAAGATCGGCCGCGACAAGAAGGTGAAGTGGATTCTCGGTTCGCCCGAAGGCTGGAAGGAAGAATTGGCGACGAAGCTTCTGAAGCCCGTGGACAAGGCCGGCAAGCCCATCCCCTGCGAAGGCTCCGTCTGTGAAGGAGGCTTCGACTGGACCTGGACGCAGCACGCGGCCTTCCGCGTCGACGCCAAGTCCGACAAGGACGTCGTCTACGTCACGGCCTTCGACAACGGCGACGCCCGCGGCATGGAACAGCCCGCGCTCGTCGAAATGAAGTACTCCCGCGCGGTCATCTACAAGATCGATCAGAAGAAGATGACGGTCGAGCAGGTTTGGGAATACGGCAAGGAACGCGGCGTCGACTGGTATTCGCCGATCACTTCGATCACGCAGTATCAGGCCGACAAGGATTCCGTGGTCGTTTATTCCGCGACGCCGGGCATGACGGCGAAGCCTTCGACGAGCCACGGCAAGCCCGTCGACCTCAAGACCCACCCCTACCTCATGGAATTCAACTGGGGTTCGATCGAACCCGCGGTGGAAATCAACCTGAAGGACACGATGGGCTATCAGGCCATGCCCTTTGACCTGAAGAAGGCCTTCGGCGAATAAGATTCGCCTGCGGTTCGAAAGGACCGCTCTCCCGCACGCCCGCTCCGACGATTCGGTGCGGGCGTCTTTTTTGCGCCGCGGGAAAAGCGTCTCTCCCCTCACCTTACGGAAGGGAGCGTCCTTTGCCTGAAGCGCCCGATTCGGCAAAGATGCGGACCGAGGCCGTCTCGTCGGTCTCGGCCGCGCCGAAGCGAAGGATCATCCCCCGGATCCACTGCAGGGCCGGATCCTTGTCGGTGCGGCGGTGCCAGTAGAGCGTTCTCGAAAAACTGCTCTTCATCGACGGAGCGGGTATCGCCGTCAGGTGCGCCTTTCGCACGAAGTCGAGGGCGAGCTTTCCCGGCACGAGAAGCGTGAGGTCGGTCGCTTCGAGAAGCGCGGGGGCGGCGAGCATGTAGGGCATGGAAACGGCGATCCGCTGCTTCGTGATGTCCGAGAGAGTCGAGTCGAGAAGCGACGCGTCGTCAAAGATCGAAGTGATGCGGAGGGCTCGTAGGCCTCGATGTCCGCGGGCGTCACGCTCCCCTTTTCCCGATAGAGCTGCGCGAGCGGATGGTTCTTTCGCACGACGTAGACGTGCCGGCTCGGATAGAGCGGATGCTGCAGAATCGTCTTTGTCTCGTCGGCGGTTCCCGGTGCGATGCAGAGGTCGAGCCTTCCCTCCGCCAGAAAGTCGAGCATGCGCCGGTCGTGCGGACGCACGTCGAAGCGAATGCCCGGCGCAACCCTGCGGATTTCGAGAATGGCGGGCGTGAGGATTTCCTCCATGGCGTAGTCGATCGCGCTCACGCGGACCACGCGTTCGCAGTCTTTGGGAATGAAGACGGCATCCCGAAAGAGGTCGTCGATGGCGGTGAGCGCCGTCTCGAGCTTGGGCTTCAAGTTCTTCATGAAGTTCGTCGGCACCATCTCGCGCCCGTGCCGCACGAAGAGTTCCTCGCGGAAGACGGAACGGGCTTCATGAAAGAGGCGGGAGCTCTTCGGGACCGTGATGCGAAGCCGCCGGGCCGCCTTCGAAATCGAACGCTCCTCGTAGAGCGCGGCAAGAAACTGCAGGACTTCCTGCGTGACCGTCGGTTCGGACGGTTCGGGGGCGGTCGGACTCATGTTTGGAGCTCCTTCTTGGCTATCCGCGTGCGCCGTCCTCCGGTTCCGAGGTCCGCGCAACTTCCGTCAAGCCTAGCGCCAAAAGAGGCCGATGAGAAGGAGGAGCGGCTTTTCCCCGCGCCTCACAGGCTTTCATTCCGCGGGAAAAGGGCGTCGCGGAACTTGATCGTGTCTTACGCCGCGCGCCCGTGGGCGCCGTTCGGCTGCAAAGGGCCCCGTCCTCTGCGGGACGGTGCGCACCGCCCGTTCGGATTCAGGAAAACCGCGTTCTCCGGTTGTCTTTACGAAACCGTCGCGGGTTGCGAATGAAGACTGCAGACGGGTTCGGACAGGTTCGCCGCCACCTTATCGCCCTCTTCCTCCGGAAACTTCCCGAAGATGAGCACGATGATCACCAAAAAGACAAGGATCGCGATCACCGTAAAGAACAGTCGCCTGAAGAACACCCCGATGGCCATGAAGACGTTTTCGAGCCAACGGATGTACCGCGGCGTCAGGTTCGGCTCCCGATGCCCGAAATAGTTCTTCTCTTCGATGATGAGAATGACCTTGTCGACGATCGGCTCGTCCGCGATGAACTTGAACACCGTGTCGCCTTGGCCGGCCAACTGCACGTTCGTGTAGCAGACGACGCGTCCGCGGTCCTTCGCGTAGAAGTAGCCCATGACGGCCGCCCCCAGGACGCCGCCCATGGCTGCACCGCCCAGCATCGAGAGATAGCCGTCGAGCTTCGGCTTGGGGTGCCTCACCGCATAGGCCGTTTCGATCGACGTGATGCTTCCGAGGTCGAATTCGGGACCGAACGGCATGTCCGGACCGAGATCGTCGTAGTCGAGCGTATCGGTCTGAAACCGCATGGTATTTCCCTGCGGATCGATGAGCATGGCAAGGTACGCGTCGGACATGAGCGGAAAAGTTCGAATGGGAAGACCGCACGGGGCGGTCGGTTGTTGGTGGAGGCGGACACGTTCTCGCGCAGGGAGACGCAGGAACTGCGATCCAGTATACGACGACGTCCCGGATTCCCATGCCATTGAGCGGGAAAAAGGCCTAACAGAAAACGGACGCGACAGCGCCCCACTATTTCGGCCCCGTGGATTGTCCAAAATGCGACAACCGCCCACCCCTTTTTCCCCTAAAAGACAAAAAAGAAGGGCGAAGCGACAGCGCCCCGCCCGAAAGACTCCATGGATTTTCCAAACTGCGGCCGACGCTTTCGTCCATTCCCGCTCGAAAGCGTCGTGCGCCGCAAGGAGTCGGTCCGTGCGCCCAAAGGCCGCCCTCAGCGCAGGCCTTCGGCATTCGTGTTTCCGGCAATCGGCGGCGGGAAGCCGGCTTTTCCTCTTTCCGTCGGGCCTCACTGTTGGAGACTGCGGCCCGACCTTCCGGCTTCCCGCCCCGACGACACCTCTCTCAACGCATCGGGTTCAGCCGAGCGCCAATCTGCGGCGAAGACCGTAGAGGCGCAAGATGCAAAGGAACCCCGCCGCCGAAATGAGGCCCCCTGCGAGATAACAGACGGGATACCCGAGGCCCGCGGCCCGGAGCGTCCCCATGAGCGCGGGACCCGCGATCCCGGCCACCGAAAAGCCCGCGAACATGATCCCGAAGTTGACGGAATTGTTGCGCGACCCGAAGACTTCCGCCGTGTACCCCGGGAAGACGCCCATGAAGGACCCGAAGGAAAGGCCCACGGCCGCGAGTCCGACGTAAAAGAGCGCGCGCGATTCGGGCCCCGAGAGCGCCAGAGCGGCAAGGCCCAGAAGCGAGAGTGAAAGTCCGAGCGAAAGGGCCGGCAGTCGTCCGAGACGGTCCGAGAGCGTCCCCGCGAAAATGCGCCCGAAGGTGTTCGCCAAGGCGATCACCGAGACGGCGGCGCTCGCCTCGACCGCGCTCCACGCCATCTGGTCGCGTGCGATCGAGAAGACGTGCGCGATCACCATCATGGCGGCGATGGCCCCGCACATCAGAAGAAGAATCATCGGCGGAAATTCGGAGGACGCGAGCATGGCGCGCCAGTTGCGTTCCGTCCCCGTCGCGGCCCGGCCCGCGGGCGGCGTCCAGCCTTCGGGCGTGAAGCCCGGAGGACAGCGCATAGAAAGAAGTCCGCCCGTGACGATCACGACGCCGAAAAGTACACCGAAGACCTGTAGGGCCGACGAGACGCCCGCCTCGGCGATCAGGTACGAGGCGACCGGCGGCACGAGCACCGAGCTGATCCCGTAGGCGGCCGTCGTAAGGCCACCCACGAGACCGCGTCGGTCCGGGAAGAACTTCATCGTGTTGTTGATCGTGCAGCCGTAGACGAGTCCCAATCCCAGACCGAAGAAAAGCCCGTAGGAGAGGATCACGCCCGTCGCCGACTCGGCCGAGCCCGTGAGAAAAAGACCGAGCCCCATGAGGATCCCGCCCGCAGCGATCACGAAGCGCGGCCCGAAGCGGTCGTTCACCGCCCCGCCGAAGATCATGGGAACGGGACCGAGACCGTTCGCAAGCCCGAAGGCGAGCGCGAGGTCCGCCCCGGTCACGGCGGCTCCGGTGAGGTCGGTGAGCCGCGCGGCGAGCGCCGACCCGAAGACGGACCAGGCGTAGATCGACCCGGCGAAGAGATTGATGACGCAGCTCACCGTGAGGAGCCGCCAGCGTTGTTGCGTAAGGTTCATGACGGTTGATCTTTTCGTATCGGTTGGGAGGTCGTGCCGCGGCAGCGTCAGCCGGCGAGCGTCTTGCAAAGCGCCAGATCCAGCCGCGCCTCGGCAAGCGAGCGCCGTTGCCCGAGCTTCTGAATCTCGATGGCCACCAGTCCGAGCGTTTCGCGTTCGCGCTCAAGGTCTGCCGCGACCATTTCGGGATTGGCGCTTCCCTTCGTGGCGCGCGCCTTCACGATTTCCTCGGGCGAGGTCGCCTCACGGAGTTCCGCTTCGGAGAGCGGGAAGTTTTCCGGGAGCGCCGCGTTCTTCGCGTCCGCGCGGAAGGCCGTCCAGAGGGAGAGCACGTCGCCGTACCCGAGAACCGGAGGCGTCACGCCTCTTTCCCGCGCCCAGGTGACGAGCCGGCTCGCAAAGCCGTGCCCGCTTCGGAAGTCCACGCGCCCGCTTCGAACGAGACGGTCCGCGATTTCCTGCGTGCACGTCCAGTCCGCGTTGAGTTCGGCGAGCGCCCGTTCGCGGTCGACGCAAAGCGTGCGAACGAACCCCGCGAAGGTGCGAAGCACGATGCAGGCGTCGTCGGCCAATTCCTTCATCATGCGCGCGTCGCGCACGTCGGCCATGCCGAGACAGAGATTCTGCATGCGCATCATCACGCCCTGCGCTTCCCCGATCACGAGTCCCGCGTCGCGGCGCAGGTCGTTGACGAGTCCCGGATTGCGCTTTTGCGGCATTGCGCTCGAGCGGTATTCGCCGTTCGTGCCCGCCATCCGGATCCACGGGTGCGGCGTCGCGTACTGCACCATGAAGTCGGCGAGGAAGGCGTTGACGTGGAGCATCGCGGCCGTCACGATCTGCGACATTTCGAGGGGCAGGTCGTTTCCCGCGCACTGTCCGGCGTCAAAGGCGTTCCCGAGCGCGCGGGAGAAGCCCAGAAGCTCCGCCATGCGTTCAACTTTGAGGGGCCAGCCCGTGCCGTTCAGAACGGCCGATCCCATCGGACAGAAGTCAAAGCGGCGGATGCACTCGAACGCGCGCTCGACGTCGCGGCCGAACACCGAAATCTGTGCGAGCAGATAATGGCTGTAGAGGGTCGGCTGCGCCTGCACGCCGTTCGTGTAGGCGGGAACGACCGTCTCCCTTTCGCGCTCGGCAAGTTCGAGGAGCGCGCGGCGCACTTCCGAGAGCGCGGCGAGGATCTTCACGAGGCGCTCGAGGTTGAGCCCCGCGTTGGCGGTCGCGAGAATGTCCTGGCTCGAGCGGCCGACGTGCAGAACACTCGCCGCCATGCCGGCGCGGCGAAGAAGTTCCGGCTCGAACGTGATGTAGAGTTCCGCGCGCTTCGCGCCCAGCTTCTCGCCTTCGCGGCGCATGTCGTCGAGGGCGACGGCGAGCTTCTTGGCGTTTTCAAGCTCGAGGAGCCCCGCCTCCACGTTCGCGACAATCGAGGCGCGGTTGATGAGCTGCAGCCAGTCTTCCGTGTCGAAGTTCACGCGCTCGCCGCTTTCCGCGACGGCGTCTTCCGCCGCGCTCGGCGCGGGTACGCGCCCCATGTGCATTCCCAGCATTTCTTTTTTCTCTCCAAGAGGTGCCGATTGTGAATGTGTTCTCAAAAGGGTCCCGTCCCTGGAACCGGACGGGACCCGGATTCGTCGTGCGCCATTAGAAGCGGTGCATCATGCCCAGGATGACTTCGTGCGCGGAGATGTCGTCCTTCTGCCAGTCGGCGTCCTGCCAGAAGTAGCCGCCCACGGCGTAGACCGAGGTGCGCTTGCTCAGGGGATAGATGTAGCCGAGACCGAGGTTGGCGCGCTGCATGTCCTTGCCCGTCGCGCCGGTGTCGTTCTGGTTTTCCGCCTGCGCATAGGCGACCGACATCTTCACCGTGCCGCCCGCGGCGCGGAAGTCGACGCCCGTCGACACGGCCCAGGCGTCAAAGCCCTTCTGAGAAACTTCCTTGTTCGTGGAGGCGAGGTCGGTCGCCAACATCGGCGCGACTTCCTTCGTCGAGTAGCCGCCGATCCAGGGGATGTTCTTCATGTACTGCGCCGTGCCGTAGAGCTTGAAGGCCTGGAAGTCGTAGTGACCGCCCACCGTCACCTTGTAGGCGTCTTCGGCCGAGCGGATGGCGCCGAACCGGCCGGTCGTCGCGTTGGGATTGAGACCGTAGCTCTGGCGGTTCGCGTAGTTGACGCAGTCGACCGCCGCGGCGAGGAAGAACTGTTCGGCCGTGTAGGTGGCACCCACGGCCCACCAGCGGTCGGTCTTGTGGGAGCCCTCTTCTTCGGCGTCGGAGCTGTTGTTCTTGAACGAATACTGGGCGTGGAACTGCAGACCGCCGAACTTGGGCGAAATGTAGTTGATCATGTTGTCGTAGCGGGCGTTCGCGAGGGTACCCGCAAACTTCCAGCCGCCCGTCATGTTGCCCCAGCCGGCGCCGAAGGGGTTCACGCGGGAATTGAAGATGCCGGTCGTGCCCGAACCCGTCGAGAGGGCCGGGAAGCGGCCGAACTTCAACTGACCGTAGGTCGTCGATTCGATCCCGACCGAGGATTCGCGCTCGAAGATCTTGTTGCCCGAGCCGTAGATCGTGCCGTCGTCGGCAAGGAACCCGGATTCGAGGTGGAAGATCACCTTCGTGCCGTCGCCGATTTCTTCGGAGCCCTTGATGCCCCAGGTGGAGACGTTGCCGGTGCCCTGTTCGACGGTGCTCTTCGAGCCCGCGGCCGCGACATAGCCGTCCGAGCCGATCGCGGCGGGCGCCCAGGAGCCCTGGCCCTGCGGACCGCGCATCCCGGCGTTCAGATCTTCATGGCGGTAGGTGAGACCCTGATCCAGAAAGCCGAAGAAGGTGATGTCGGCGGCCATGGCGGACTGGGCGAAACCGGCGGCGCAGATGGCGGCCGCGACGGAGGTAAGGCGAAGAGAGAGGTTTTTCATGATGGTTCTCATGGGTTGAGTGAGTGTGGATGGATGGATGGAAAAATCAAAGGTTCCGGGGTTTATGCGATCCCCGCCGCCCTGCGGCGATCGAGCGTCGGAATGCCGCCCGACACGACGACGGGTTCGAGCCCCGCCCTGCGCACGGCTTCGACGCCGGCTTCGGTGCAGACGATCCGCGCTTCGCGTCCCACCGCGCGCCCGTCGCGAAGGAGGAATCGCCCCTTCACGAGGGAATGGACGGCGCGTTGTGAAACGGGGTCGTAGATCGTGAGGTCCGCGTCGCTTCCGGAAGCGAGCGTGCCCTTCTGCGCGAGTCCGAGCATGCGGGAAGGCAGGTACGAGGTCTTCACGGCGAAGTCGACGGCATCGAGCGCCCCGAGCTTCACGAGCGAAAGGCCCGACTCGAGAATGACGTTGCGGGGAATGCCGCCCCCGTCGGTGCCGATCGCGTCGACGAGGAAGGAGCCGTCCGAACGGCGGCGCTCCGCAAAGAAGGCGCGCGCGGCGAAGGGATTGACGCCGTCAAACGATCCGTCGACGGGCTTTCCGGCGCGCCGGGCCTCTTCGAAATGTTCGAGGCCCGCCTCGCCCGAGACGACCGCGACGTCGTCCTCACTCGGCACGAGGATCCCGAGACGATGCGCGAGGACGGCCCGGCGAAGGCCGGCAAGGTCCGGCGTGAAGCCGAAGGCGCGCAGATTCCCCGCGAGAATCCCGGACTTGGGCGTCCCGTCGTCGTTGAGGCCGAGGGGGCAGCCGTTTCGCGCCGAGAGATAGCTCTCCGTCACGAGTTCGGGATGGGCTTCAAGAAGCGCGGCGGCTTCGAGACATTCGTCGAGCACGGGAAGAACGCGACCGCGGCAGTATGCGTTCAAATGCGCCATGTGAAGCGAATGCCCGCCGCAGAGTTCCACGGCTTCGCGAAGCCCCTCGAGGTTCGAGCCCTTTTCGGTCGTACCCGCGTGCCAGGCCATGTAGACGCCGCGCTCGGCGGACTGCCGCACCATTCGGGCGGAGGCTTCGGGCGTGAGCGGGAAGTGCCCGCCGAGAAGCTTCACGCCGAAGGCGCCTTCCGAGAGCGAGGCGGTGAGGAAGGCGTCGATTTCCGCCGCGTCGGGATTGCGGTCCTTCACGTTGTGTTCGGGAAGGATCGCGTTCAGAACCGCGATGTTGAGTCCCCGGCCGCGGACCTTGGCCGCGGCCATGACTTCGCCCGCGGGACCGGCCATGTCGACGGCCGTCGTGACGCCCGCCCGCACCGCCATGGCGTGGCTCGAAAGGCTCGCCGTCAGGTGCAGATGCGTGTCGATGACGCCGGGCTGAAGCACCAGCCCCTCGGCCGGGAGTTCTTCCCGGGCGGGCCCCGCGATCACGGGTTCGACGAGGGCGATGCGGCCGTTCTCAATGGCCACGTCCGCAACGCGCTGCGTGCGCTGTTCCGGATCGACGACCGTGGCCGAGCGAACGATGAGATCGAACATGACGCGTTCTCCTCGAGGGATTTAGACCAGGATGAGAGCCGAGAGGACGCAGGCGACGAGCATGCCCGGGAAGAGGCGCTTGCAGACCTGCACCGCGTCGGCGCCCGCAAAGCCCGCGACGATGATGATGCAGCCCGCGAGAGGACTCGCCGTGCGGCCGAACTGACCGGCGAGAATGGCGAGGAGACCCAGACCTTCCGGTTCCATGCCGAAGCTCGCGGCCGAAGGCGTCACGGCCTGATTGAAGGCCCAGATGGCGGCTTCGCCCGAGCCCGTGCCCAAGGCCATGAGGAAGGGACCGAAGGCCGCGCCCCAGCGGGCGAATTCGTTCGAGCCCTTGAGGAATTCGATGAAGGCCGCGACGGCGCCCGTGGCCTGGAGACCCGCGGCGAAGACGCCCGCCGCGACGATGAGGCCGATCACCTGCATGTAGCCCGAGCCCATGCCCTTGAAGAAGGCCTTGGAGAGTTCGCCCGGATTCATGAGCGTGACGAGCGCGATGACGACCGTGCCGATGATCATGGCGGCGACGACGTCGATGCCCGCCTTCGGGAACCAGATCGAGGCGCTCATGAGGATGACGAGCGGAACGAGCGGCGCAACGGCCTTGAGGGGATTGACCTTGAAGGCCTGCGTTTCCTGGACGGTGCCCTGGAATTCCGAAGGATCGGCCTTGTGGTCCTTGTTCTTGAGGATCATGATGGCGGCGTTCAGAATCGTCGCGACGAGGACGAGACCCACGGCGTAGGGAGCGAGATAGGCGATGAAGGCCATCAGGTCCATTTCGGCCATCTTCGCGACGTAGATGTCGTGCGCGCAGCCCGGGTTGAGAAGGAGACCCGTCATCGTGCCGCCGCCCACGGCCGCCGCGGCCGCCGCCGGACGGATGCCCGCGCGAAGAAGGAGCGGAATGAAGGTCGCGCCCGCCGTCGCGGCCGTACCCGCCGCCGACATGATCGCGATGTTGATGAGGAAGGTGAGGATCGTGGCCGCGGGAATGAGAAGACCGCCCAACTTCTTGAGCGGAGCCGCCACGGCGGCGACGAGATGCTGGTCGCACTTCGAAGCGGTCACGGCCGCGGCAAAGCCCATGGCCGAGCAGATGGCGGGAACGAGCGTGGGATTCGTCATTCCCTTCACGAAGGATTGGAAGGCCTTGAGCGGTTCGCCCGCCACGGCGCACATGCAAAAGCCCGCGACGACGAGCAGCATGCGCGTCTCGAGTCGCTTGACGAGACCGACGATCGTCAAAACGATCGCCGCGACGGCAAACCAGATTTGCCAGGTCATGATGGGTTCTCCTTGAGCTGAGAGAGGGTTTGTTTGGAACGGGGTTTTTCGGCGGCGGAGCCTGCGGAAAGCCGCTCGTCTCCGTCGATGCCCCGCAGTATCGTCTTCAGCTTGAAAATTGAAAAGGCAACGTATTGCCTCCTCATGTTGCATAGGACGCAACAAAACGCCTCAGGAAAACCCTGATTCACTCTCAGATGCGTACCACCGCACATTGTTTTTGTTGCAATATGAGCCTTACCAGGTTGCTTTTTCTGCAACGCATCAGGGATAGTCCTAGGATATTTTTTGGGAAAGGAGAAGAAGATGGCGCGAACGGAGGACCTGCGGGTTTGGCGGATGTTCTGCGAAATCGTGCGTGCGGGCGGCATTCATGCCGCCAGCGACCGTCTCGACTGTGAACCGAGCACGGCGAGCCGCGCAGTGAAGGCGATCGAAGCCGAAGTCGGAACGCCTCTTTTCCTGCGCGACAAGCGTCCGCTTGAACTTACCGAAACGGGACAGCGCGCCTATGAAAAGGCCGAGGCGCTTCTGGCCGCCTATCAGGAAATGGTCGACGACCTGCGGGGCGACAAGAACCGTCTCTCCGGCATGATCCGCCTCGCGGCGCACGCGGGGATCGGTCCGACCGAAATCACGCCGGGGCTCGTTCTTTTCCAGGACACCTACCCCGACATCGAAATCGAACTCCGTCAGCTGCGCAACAGTCTTCCCGCGGTTTTCTTCGACGGCGGTCCGAAACTCGACGTGGTGGTGGGCTACGGGCCCGACACGCCGATGCCCGGGATCGTTGCGCGCTACGTGGGCGAGATGCCCTTCATCCCCTGTGCGTCGCCCCGATATCTGCAGCGCCACGGGACGCCCCGCCACCCGAGCGAACTCGTGAACCACACGGGCGTTCTGCTGCAGACCCCCTCGCGCAATTCCACCGAAACGCTCTCGAAGGGCGATCGAACCGTCAACCTCCTCTGGAAGAAGACGCTGCGCTTCAACAGTCTGATTTCCGCCAAAAACGCCGCCGTGCTGAGCGCGGGGATCGTCCCCGACATGCCGCTCTTTCACGCGCACGACGCCTTCCAAAGCAAACAGCTCGTTCCGATTCTTTCGGGTTGGCGCCGCAAGTCCGCCTCGTGCTTTGTCTGCGCCACGGAGGCCGCCTGGGAAAAACGCCGCGTGCGCGTCTTCGTCGAGTGGCTTGCCGAGCGCGAAAGAAGCAGTCTCACGAAACTGCGCGAAGAAAATCCGGAATTCTATGAGTGACGCCGACTTTGCTTCGGTAACCGATAGACGTCGGTCCCGCAAACATCGTACCGGACCTCCGAGCGGGAAAAAGAACGGAGCCGCCCGACCCATCCCGCCAAGGAGGTCGAGCGGCTCCGTATTGTTTCAAGGTTTTGGCGTGCCTTCTCAGTCGGGCTCCACTTCGGCGATTGCGCAGATTTCGACGCACGCCCCCTCGGGCAATTCGTTTGTGCCGAGCGCCATGCGTGCGGCCAAGCCTCCTTCCCCGTAGAGCGCGACGAAGAGTTCGGACGCGCCGTTGATCACGCCGGGCTGGCCCCCGAAGTCCGGAGCGCTTCGAACGTAGCCCAAAATCTGCACGAAGCCCTTCACCTTGTCGAGGCTCCCGACTTCGGCCTTGAGGGCCGCGAGGATGTTGAGACCCGAAAGCTGCGCCCCCTTCTTCGCGAGTTCGGGCGTAATTTCGCGCCCCACGACGCCCACGTACTCGGGTTGAAGACGGCTGTCGATGTTGGGCGTGTGGCCCGCCACATAGACGAGATTTCCGACGCGCCGGGCGCGGCGGTAGACGTCCGCGGGAACGGAGGGGAGCGGCAGGGCGAGGCCGAGGCTGTGGAGCTTTTCTTCGACGGTCATGGGATGTTCTCGGGAGAGGATTCGACGGGGGAGAGCCGAAAGAGATGACCCGTTTCTTTCTCCTTTTTATAGCGGTCTGACCGCACCGAGTACACGGACGGCGGCGACATTCACCTTGCCCGAGACGACGGCCATCTCAGGCGACGCCCGAAAACAAAGTCCGGAGTCATCACCGGCCCTGCGTTCGAGCCGCCCGAGTATCCCTTCCGACCTACAGATCCTCCGGAACCAGACACGCGAATCTCGGCGCGTACATCCCGTACTTCGGCGTCTGTGCCAGAAAGCGAAACGCCCGCGCCCGAAGCTCGGCCTCATCCCAAGCCGATCCTTCCCGCCGTACCTCGGCAAAGAGGATTTCTTTCTTCGTCGGATTCACCGCCACGACGTCGATTTCGTTTTCGCTCCGCCGGTCCCACCAGGAGCCGACCTCGGCGTACTCTCCGCTCTCGCGAAAAGCGTCCTTCCACGCGCCGCGAAGCGGCGCCCCGAAAAGAATCTCGGGAAGCTCCGCGACGGCCTTCTCCAGGAGTCGCTTCTCTTCGCCTTTTTCAAGAAGCGCGCGGTTGAGGTGAATGAAACGGAACCAGAAGACCAGGAAGGGATCCGTCAGCGCGAAGCGGTAGCCGCGGTTCGTGGCAACGCCTCCGAGGGGCTCTTCGCGCCGGATGAGACGGAAATGGTGTTCGAGCTTGTAGAGCTGGCTCTCGACATTTCTCTCCTTGAAGGACGCAAGCAGGTCGCTTCGCCTCGTGAGTCCCGACGCGATTCTCGCGAGCGTCTCGAAGTAGACCGCACAGTCGTCCCGAAATTCATTGCGAAGAATCCGTTCGCCCTCGCGCATGAGAAGGCCGTCGGGCGTGAGCGCAAAACGCAGCATGGCGGCCGCATCGGTCGCGTCTGCTTCCAGCATCGCCTTCACGTAGTGCGGCACGCCGCCCGTCAGAAAGAGGAGCGTGAGCCAATCCTCGGAAAGGCAGTCGGGACACCGCTCCATGAGAAGCCGCTTCACCGTCGTCGCGTGAAAGCTCGAGAGCTCTCTTCTCTCGGTCGTCTCGAAGAAACGCTGTGCGTCGGGATTCGCAAGGAGACTTCGCAACGCCGTGCCGTCAGAGCCGGCGAAGAGCAAGAGCATCTTTGTCTTCGCGCGGAGTTCCTCCCAATCCTCCCGCCATCGGGCAAAGAAGTCGGGCTCGAGCGTCCCGAGGTGTTGACACTCGTCGATAAAGAGCACCATCGGCCGCGATTCGGAGCGTTCGAGCAAAAAGCGAAGAAGCGCCGCAAAGGAGAAAAAGGCCGCTTCGGACCCCGAAAGCCCCAGCACCCCGGCGTTCTCCCGCCAAAAGGCCCGGAGGTTGCCTTCCCGCGTCATCAGCGGATTAACGAAGAGATAAACGAAGGGAACGGGGCCCGCCCCGAAGGTCTTGGTCACGAGCGACGTCTTGCCCGTCCCCCGCCGGCCCGTGAGAAGGAGCGCACGGCCGCCTTCCTTTTTCACGCGCGCAAGGTTTTCGAGAAGCCGGGCGGACGCTTCGTCGCGGTCGATAAGGGGAAGGCTCATGGTGGCACTCTCAAGGAAAGAATGACCTCATTATGACGAAACAAAAGCATTACGGCCGAAAGACTTTTGACCATGACACTTTTGAGCAAAACGCTTGGGATCGCAGCGTGCCTTTTGCCCGGAACGCGGATCACGGAGAAGACGGCAACTCCGACCCAAACGAAAGCGTCGTCCGAACCGCCCGCCGCAACGTCCCGAAGACCGCAGGCAAAGACCGTCGCCCTCTTTCCCCGATGAAGAATTCAGGTGAAGCCTTGAGCGAAGCTCAAAGCGGCCGCTCGGTCCAAGGCAAACCGACGACGGTTTCCATCCCGGCCTCCCCGAAGGAGGAGGCCGGAAGCCCGCAGGCACGAATGTCAGAAGTACACAGGCCCCGACGGACCTTTCACATGACTATGCCGAACGAATGGAATCACTCTCCTTTCTCCGCCCCATAGGCTTCCGCCACCGTCTCCCAAAAACGATCCAGGGGATCGATGAAGTTTTTGAGATTCCTCTGGTTCAGCGAGTTGGCTGCAACGGCCCATCTCTTTCCGCAAAGTGAATACGCTGCAAGGAACTGAAGCGTCGGCCACCAGGAACGGTCTTGATTTCCCGCTTTCTTCAGGATCCCGTCGTTGCGCATCGACTGATTCAGACCCTCGGCAATGTGGGCCTTGTTCGAAAGACAATTCAGCAGTTCCTCCAACTTTTCGTCCTTTTTGTGTCCGCGCTCCAAGGCCACCCAATGCTCCCTTTCGGCGGCGCCCGTCACGGTAGGAAGTTCCTGCGGTTGGAAAGCGCGCACGTTCTCGCGCAGACTCCTCAAAAGTGCCTCGCCCGAGTCAACCGTGAAACTTTTGGCAGCCGTCTCGATCATCTTATCGCACCCCTTCACGGCCACCTTGTAGACAGGATTCCCTTCAACGTCGAAGAGCGCCCGCCAGAGGAACCAGTCACGGGCGGTGAGAACGGCGTGTTCACCACCCTCCTTAGCGTGTTCACCGGCCTCCTTATTGTTGAGTTTCGAGAAAAGATCGGCCTCGAGCTTTTCCAGAATCCTGTCGAGTTCGGAATCATCGGCCTTGCGTCCCTTCGGAAGTTCACGAAGAAGCCGCATGAGTATCCGATGGGCAAGCCAGTTCGGACTTGTCGTTCCGCCGCTCACGTAGCCCTGGAAAAACAGCATTCGTTTCTGTGCGGGAGTGAGGGACGACCGCTTTCTCGCGGTTTCTTCCTCTTGTATCGCCACTCGGTTACGGCGCGAGAGAAGGAGAAAACCGCGGTTTTTAAGAAAGAAGTTATTCACCGTTTTGAGAGCCTTGGCAAATGCGCGGATTGCCTCTTGGTTTTCCCCTTTGTTCAATTCCTGAAATTCATCCCCGAAAGCTCGTTCCTGCGCAATCTTCCTGTACTCCTTGTCGGACGGAGCGGCCTTCCCCTCGGCGAACGCCTTGACGAGAAGCAGGTAGCGTGAGAACTGCACCTGAACCGTCTCGGGATCGTAGGGCACGGCCGTGAGAATTTTTTCTACTTTGTCGTCCAGGACATCCTTCTCGAGGAGCGCTCGGTCAGCCCGTTCGGTAGGCACAAGTTGCAGCATTCTCGCCGTCTCCCACTCGCGAGCAAATTCTTGAGCTTCTTTTTCGCGTCCGAACTTACGAAGACCGAAGAGAAGTTTCGCCTTGGCGACGTCGATGTCGTCCAAGGGCTTGGCCTGGCGGTTTACGTTGGAAAAGAGATCCGACATCACGACGTCGAACGGATCCTTGTCGCCTTCATCGCCCTCGAACTCGTAGCGCGTGAGTACGACGCGGAACTTCAGGCGAGGGAGCCACTCCTCGGGGGAAACGCTGGCAAAACCCTTCTTTTGGAGATTGTCCGACGAAAATGCGTCCTTCTGATCCTTCACGGACAAGCTCTCCTCCACCGTCTCGTCCGATTGAATCAGCCTTTCCGCGTCGCCGAGCCCGTGTACGAGCGGAAGCACGGCCGTCTCCACACCTTCCCCGAAAAAGCCGCGGGATCGGATGAGAAGGTTCTGGATGCTTCGCAGGCGCTGTTGACCGTCGATTACCAGGATCTTGTTGGGATATGTGGAATGAATCCCGATAACGAAGGTCCCGAGGTAGAGGTCGGTTTTCGACTGCGCCGCCTTGAAAACGGAAGAGAGGAAATTCTCAATCTGCTCCTTCCCCCAGTCGTAGTCGCGTTGCCAGAAGGGGATGTTGAGCGTAGGTCTGCACGTTGGTTTGTGCGTACCCTCCTTGGCGATTTGCACAAGAAAGTTCTCGGGCCCCGCAAGAAGTTCGCGAGCCGTGAGATCGTGGTGTGTTACAGAAATATGGTGTGCCATGTTGCGATCAGAAACTCAGGTATTGGGAAAGGATAGTGCGGAGTTCGGCGACCGCTTTCTTTTCTTCGGACATGGAATCCTTCTCGGACGAGTCTTGAGAGAAATCCTTCTGCACTTCGGCCAACGTCCCCTCTAGTTCTCTAGGCCAATCTGGCTTCATATAACGAGCCGTCTTTAAAAACCGCCAGAGAGCCCCCTGCGAGTTCGTCGAAAAGTGCACGGCGGCAACGACCTCCGGCATGGAAAGTGACTGCCAGACGCTCTTCCACACTGAGCACGGTCTGGCAAAGAGAAGTTGAACCATGAGAAGGCGTACGATGTCATCGTCTGCGTCCTTTTGCGGGAATTTGTCACTCCATAGAAGGGCGGAGGCATATACAGCGGTCGGGATCGAACCATACGTATTTGATAAATCGTCTTTCTTCTCGGGCAAGGCCAGCCAGGCTCTGGCATTGCGAAACTCGGGCGCGATTTCGATTCGTCGTTCTTTTTCCCAACGACAAAGTCTTCCGAGGGACATTTCCGTCTGAAGACGATTTTCCTTCTCGCTCCACTCGGCAAGGCAACGACCGAAAGCCGCCATTAGGCGCGCCGCCCTGCACACCAACCGTGCGGGTCGACGGTCGGGATCATCCTCGGCAAGCCCGCGGTCCTTGATGGGGGCCCTGATTTCTGCGGAAAATCCTTCGGAAAGCCCCGAGAGTTCCAGACAATAGGCGTCATAGAGCCGGGCGAAGCGTCCAACCATGCGAAAGAACCCATCGGCCTCCGAAAAGTCAAGCGGCTCCGTAGCCCGCCAAATACGATCATTCTTGAGACCAATCCCTTCGCCCGAGGCGCTTCGGGAATTGCCTTCGAGTCGATCGAAAGGAGCCTGACGTTCACCCCCCTGCGATGCGATCTCCCACCACCATTTATCCTGCCCGAGCAACATGGCCTGTACGGCCTGCACAAAGCCGCAACCGAGCTGGTAATACGCATCCTGATCGTGCGAATCGATGAAGCGCTCGACGGAAATCTCTTCGCCCCAATTGAAACAGAAAGGAGTGAAGGCACTCAACCCTAACTGCTTGTTTTCCTCGTGCCCGCGGAACCATGTTTCATAACGAGACTGCAACCTCCAGGTTTCAGGAGGCTGTTTCGTACAAATTCGTCCCATATGGTGAGCTTTGAGGATCTGCCCCCCGTTCAAAGGTTTTGCGGTCGTATTGAGCGGTTCAAAAAAATTCGTAACCGCGGGATTCGATGTTTCGCCCTCCTTGCGGTGAAACTCCACGATAGAGAACGTAACGTTACGAAGAAGATTGTATTTTGCATCTTGTTTTGAGACACTCTGCGCTTCGGGACTGCGCTGGCAGACGTTTCGAATAATGCTACGTATCCAGCGGGCGTGGATGGTGCTCTGCAGGTTGTGCGTCTGAAGGAGCTGCCGAAGGCGCGACCGCTTTTTCACTCCGCGGTAATACCTCTCGAGAATCCCTCTTCCGTACCATTCAAGGACAAAAAGCGCAAAAGTAAGAAGGCGCTGTTGACCGTCCACAATGAAATCCGTGTCGGACGTCTTCTCGATCACCACGACCCCGATGTCGGGCGCTCCCTTTTCCGGATGAAAGAGTGCGTCCAGGAGCGACTGCGTGAAGGCGGTCACGTGGCTTTCGGACCAGGTGTACGGGCGTTGGAAATCAGCGACAGCGGTCGGTTGATCTTCCTGGAGGAGCCAGTCTGCGACGGACTTTTTGATGCCGTCTGAATTGCGGTCGGTTTCGGTCATGATTGTCTCATTTGAAAACGGTCGTGAGGAAGATTATCGAGTGACCGGCAAAGGGCCGTCAACGGCGGCGCAATTCGGTCACTTACCAAACGGGTTGTGCAAAATCCGACGGTCCGCGGGCCATATGGCGACGCGGTCGCCCCGACGGGCGCCGCTTTCCACAAACCGCATCGCCTGCAGCGCCCCGCTCCTCTCCTTTTCACCACTCTCCCGAAAACCTCTCCGAAAGTTTTCCTGATCCAACCCTCTTTCATTCGGACTCCCGCTCCCATTGAATGATTTTTCAACATCCCCGCAACCGGAATCCATTTCTTGTTCTTTTCGCAACTCACTCTTCACAAAATCACAAGAAGCCCGCGGAAAAACGCCGTCCACATCTTCCACAATTCCTTATGCGACAGCAATAAAGCCTTTACTTTCCCTTTCCTTCTGCACAAAAGAAAGAACCAAAATACAAAACAAACGTTCACAATTTCAGACGCCCTTCATAGGGAAATGTCGAATGCCTCCGCTCCCCTCCCGCTCCTACCATGAAAGAGTACGAAGAGCATTTTCTCTAGACGGGCCGCGGGGCGGATCTCATTGCCATACGACCTCCGTCCGCCCCGCCCCGTCCCAAAAAAAGGAGTTCTTTATGAGCAACATCTCCCGTCGTCAGTTCTTCGGCTCCACCGCCGCCGTCGCGGCCGTCGGCCTCACGGGCGCGGCGCACGCCGCCGACCTCTGCTCGATTCCCAAGAAGTGGGACCACACCGTCGACGTGATCATCGTGGGCGCGGGCGGCGCGGGTCTTGCCGCCGGCATCACGGCTCTGGAAAAGGGCGCGAAGGTTGCGATCCTCGAAAAGCTCGGCATGCCCGGCGGCAACACCATGGTTTCTGGCGGCGGCATGAACGGCGCCGTCGTGGAAGAAGCCAAGAAGGCGGGCATTGAAGATTCGCCGAAACTTCACGCCGAACAGACGCTCGCCGCGGGCGACTTCCGCGCCGACCCGGCTCTGGTCGCCCAGTACGCCGAAAAGATGCCGGAAACGGTCGAATGGTTCCGCAAGCTCGGCGTCACCTTCACGCCCATCTACCAGATCTACGGCGGTCTCTGGCCGCGCTGCCGCAATCCGCAGGGTCAGAAGGGCTACGCCTACATCGAGGCGATGCTCAAGCGCCTGAAGGAATTGAAGGGCGAAGTCAAGACGGGTCACAAGGTGACGGCCTTCATCCGCGAAAATCCGTCGGAAGGCCGCGTGCTCGGCGTGGAAGTCGAAGTGAACGGCAAGAAGGAATACTGGCGCGCCGCGAAGGGCGTCGTCGCGACCGCGGGCGGCTACGCCTACAACGCCGAAATGTGCAGCTACTTCGACCCGCGCTTGACGAAGCTCTCCACCACGAACCAGCCCGGCGCCACGGGCGAAGTGCTCGTCGCCATGCAGGACATCGGAGCGCTTGCGATCGGACTCGACTACATCCAGTGCATCCCGGGCACGGCTCCGGGCTACAAGTCCAAGGGCAACCTCATTCAGGTGATCGAGTACTCGATCTTCGTCAACAAGGAAGGGAAGCGCTTCGTCGCCGAAGACTCCCGCCGCGACGTGATCCGCGACGCGACGCTCGCGCAGACCGGTCAGACCGTCTATCCGCTCACCGACTCGGTGGGCTTTGCCGCGGACAACAAGTTCCAGGGCGAAACGAACAAGAAGGCGCTTGCCGACGGCACGCTCTTTGAAGCGCAGACGCTCGAGGAACTCGCGGGCAAGATCGGCGTTCCCGCGGAAGAACTCAAGAAGACGATCGCGGAATACAACAAGACCGTCGACACGAAGAAGGACCCGCTCGGCCGTGCGCCCCGCATGCTTGCGCACAAGATCGAAAAGGCTCCCTTCTATGCGGGCCCGATCGGCATGGCGCGCCACCACACGATGGGCGGCGTCAAGATCGACGTCAAGGCCCGGGTGCTCGACCGTCACGGCAAGGTGATTCCGGGGCTCTACGCCGCGGGCGAAGTGACGGGCGGCATCCACGGAACGAACCGCGTGGGCGGCAACGCGCTGGGCGACGCCTTCACGTACGGCCGCATCGCGGGCGAATCGGCCGCGACGGCCGCGTAACCCAAGGGCGGCGACCGCGCGTCGCCGGCATGATGTTGGTACTCTGCGGGCGGCGAGGCAAAACCACGGCCGCCGCCCGCCCGAGATGCTCACGAGGCCGATCTGGAAACGGGTCGGCCTTTTCCGTACCCGGAACATCCGTCCCGATCGCAGGCAAACATAATTTTGGAATCCTCTTCTCGTTCTTGAGAGGTCCGTGCACACGTTCCTTCCTGCCCCCGAAGATTCTGAGATCGCTCACGAATCACGGCGGGCGACGCGGGATTCGCGTTTTTTGCATTGTCGGATGCTCGTTATTCGAAGGACGTTTTCGTTTCTTCCCATTTCGCACCCAACGGGTGCCCCGGAGAAACCGCTACGCGGACGATCAATATTTTCCCTTACTCTTTCTATGGGATACCTGTCATTTCAAACAATAACCGGAAGAGATATTTGCTAAGACTAACGCACTGCGTTAGGCGTAAGCGGCTAGTTTCGCGACCACCCTTTGTGCACCACACGTCGTTCCGTACCCGGTCCTGCCATTTTTGGATTTTCGGCCGAACGGTCGGGAAACGGCGGAGACGCCAAGGGTCCCCGCAAGAGATTTAGAAACGCGAAAGCCTGGTGGTCCCCGCCGGCACCTCCACCCGGCCCCCGTCGCAACGCACGACGTCCCCTCTTCCCCCGCCTTACCGAAGCAAAACGGCCATCCATAGTCTAAGACCTATCGAACAAATAACATTTTCAATATTCGACTTATGGATTAGTTCTCCTTAGACTTTAGGCGTAGTTGGTTGCGGCCGCCTCCCCGAGGCGGTCCGAATCGTCATCCCCGACCCCAAGGAGATTCCCCATGTCCGACCAAGCTCAGCTCGCCGAGCGCTTTACGGACGTCATGGCGAAGTTCACGGCCTTCTTCGGCAAGCGCCTTCCCGACGACGTTCTCGAAAAGCTCGAAGCCATGCGGCGCGTTCAGAAGAGCGAACTCGCCACGCTCGTCTACGACGCCATGTTCACCGATCTCGAAATGGCGAAGGAACGCAACGTCCCCTTCTGCCAGGACACCGGCGTCATTCAGTACCACATCGAACTCGGCGCAGACTTCCCGATCCGAAACGAACTCGAAGCCTGCCTCAAGGAAGCCGTTCGCCGCGCGACGGTGAAGGCCCCGCTTCGCCACAACGCCGTGCAGATCTTCGACGAGAAGAATACGGGCGACAACACCGGCCACCGCATTCCCTGGATCGATCTTGAAATCGTTCCGAATTCGTCCGACGCCGTGATCTACGCCTACATGGCGGGAGGCGGCTGCTCGCTTCCGGGCACGGCCAAGGTCCTGATGCCCGTCGAAGGCTACGAAGCGGTCGTGCAGTTCATCTTCGACGTGATCTGCGAGCGCGGCGTCAACGCCTGCCCGCCCCTTCTCGTGGGGGTCGGCATCGCCGGTTCCGTCGAAGTCGCGGCGACGCTCTCGAAGCGCGCCCTCATGCGCCCCGTGGGCTCGCACAACCCGAACGCCCGCGCCGCCGAATTCGAGCGCATGGTGGAAGAAGGCCTCAACGCCATCAACATCGGCCCGGGCGGCCTCACGGGCGAAGGCTCCGTCATGGGCGTGAACGTCGAAACGGCCGCGCGCCATCCGTCGTGCCTCGCCGTCGGCGTTTCGGTCGGCTGCTGGGGGCATCGCCGCGGCGCGATCCGCATTCACGCCGACATGTCGTACGAACTGCTTTCCTACAAAGGAGTGACGCTGTGAAGACGCATCATCTCACCACGCCGATCAAAAACGAAGATCTCGAAGGGATCGAAATCGGCGACATCGTCTACCTCTCGGGTTATCTCATCACCTCGCGCGACGACGTCCACATGCGTCTCGTGAAGCAGCACCGTCCGCTCCCCGTGGACCTCGCGGGCAAGGCCATCTTCCACGCGGGTCCCATCATGGTCCCCTGCGGCGACGAGTCGGGAAGCGGCTACAAGGTCGTTTCGATCGGCCCCACGACCTCCATGCGCATGGAAAAGTTCGAGCGCGAATTCATCCGCGACACGGGCGTCAAGATCATCGTCGGCAAAGGCGGCATGGGCCCCAACACGGAAGCGGGCTGCCGCGACCACAAGGCCCTTCACTGCGTGTGGCCGGGCGGCTGCGCCGTCCTTGCCGCGAGCAAGGTCGAAGAAGTCGAAGAGCACCACTGGGAGGAGCTCGGCATGCCCGAGTCGATCTGGGTGATGCGCGTCAAGGACTTCGGGCCGATGATCGTTTCGATCGACACGAAGGGGCAGAACCTCTTTGAGAAGAACAAGAAGGTCTTCAACGAAAAGAAGCAGCCGATCGTCGACGAAATCAACAAGCACGTCGACTACTTTGATTGACGGAAAAGCGTTGGCCGCGGGTCTCGGTTGATCGGCGGCTTCGCGCAAGCGGGCGTCCGGTTTTCGGGCGCCCGTTTTGCGTTGGGGAGGGAGCGGAATTGGAAACGCTTCGTTCCTCACCCGCGGGTGAACTTTTCCTTGGCCACGTCCTGCATGGTCTTGATGAGAAGGCGCGCGGCCTTCGAGAGATATCGCGCCGGCCGGTACGCCGCCACGACCTTTCGCACGGGCACGGCGGGCTCGATCGAGAAGAACCGTACGCGCTTGGCGGCCGCACTTCTTCTTGCAAGCGTTTCGGTGACGATCGTGGCACCCAGCCCTGCGCCCGCGAGCGCCAGGGCGGCGGTGAGCGACTCGCTCTCGAGCACGATCTTGGGCGAGGCGCCGGTCTTCGCGATGAGTGAAAGATAGAGGTCGTGGATCTGCTGGCCCGCCCGCACGACGAGGAAGGGTTCGTCGGCGAGCAATCGGAAGGGAAAGGGAGGAAACTCTTCCCCTCGGCGCTCTTCGGGGCAAAGGGCGAGCGCCTTATCGATCAGGGGACTCTTCTCGCTTACGGCCAGAAGAAGGCGTTCCTCATAGATCTCCACCGCTTCGAGGCCCGGCTGCGCAAGGGGAGAGATGACGAGCGAGACGTCGGTCTTTCCCGTCCACACGAAGTCTTCGAGTTCTCGGGTCGTCCCCTCTTCGAGCGCGATTTCGATCCCCGGGTGCGCCGCGCTGAAGACGGGGAGGACTTCCGTCAGAAAGAACATCTCCCGGTATTCCGACGCCCCGATCACGACGCGTCCGCGCCCGCCCCCGTGAATGTCCTCCACCGCGCGGCGGCAGTCCTCGCGGATTTCCGCGACGCGCTTTTCCGCTTCGAAGAAGATCCGGCCCGATTCCGTGAGCGTCAGCGGACGCGTGGAGCGGTCGAAGACTTCGGCCCCGAGGTCCTTTTCGATTCGCTGCACGAACTGCGAGAGCGAGGGCTGCGAGATGCCGAGCGTCTGGGCGGCTTTGGAGATGCTGCCGGCAATGAGGATGGCGGAGAGGTAACGGTAGGAGTGGGGGTGCATGGGTCGGGAATGCTTATGGAATCAGTCTGGCGGTGAATGCATGGGGATCTGAGAACAGAGTATGCCGCAGGGACCGGGCTCGGGTTACGGTTGCCGCTTCGGCCTCAGGGCGGAGGCTTCGAGTTCGGAAAGAAGCGTAACAGGGACCGCCCCTCCGATCGCTTCCATTTCAGCAGCCGCCCTCCCCGACACATCCACCTCGTCGATGACGACGGCGAGGGTCTGCACGTCGGGACGCTCGAGCCGCAGGGCTTCGACCTTCTTCACATGAGAGCGCACGGCATCTACGGAAAGAACGTCCACATATCGGTCGTCGACGCGAAGATCAAAGGATATCGCACCACTCGCCGTTTGCACGACCGGAAAAGATTCCATCTCCGCTTCGGGAAAAAGGCATCGAAACGCCAGCCCCGCCCTTGCGACATATTCCTTTCGATCGCAATCCACCGGGCAGTTCTTGTCGGCCGGCAGGGCAACGAGTTGCGTGAGAGCCAACAGATATCGGGCGCAGGCTTCCTCAGCCCGTTTGCGCGGCGCAATCATTTCGATGAGACCGGAAGGCTGCAGAACCACGCCCGTTCCCCGGAAGACGTCCTGAAGACGGTTCCATGCGGCCTCCTCTTCAAAGCTCATGCCAAGGGAAAGCAGTGTATGCAGATTGAGGCCCTCGTCAAAGAACCGAACCTCCTCGTCGAACGTCTGAACATAGGCTTCCAGCGGCGCGTCCCGGCTGATCCGGAAGGGCGTCTCCAGTTGATGGACGGCGGATCCGTCCCGGGTCGGGACCTGCTGCATTTCAAAGCCAAGGTCATTGAGGCAAAGCATAAAGAACTCTTCGGTTGCAGGCTGTGGTAATCGTACGGGCTTTCCTTAGTTTCCGAGCGCCGCACCTCATCTTTCGTAAGGATGAGTTCCGGAGAATCATAATGTCCGGATTGTCCGCTTTCTTCAGCAAGAAGTCCCACCAATATTACATTCCGGGCTCGCACACGCGTGGGTGCTCGGATGGGAGAAGAGACGAGAGTATTTGACGCTCCCAAACGGAGTTCTTTCATTCCGAGACAAGAAGAAATGGCATTTTCCACCTTAGGGCGTCTGTGTTACGATGAATAGTACGATCGGCAACGCCGATGTTGACCACTCTTTATTTCACCACTCTAACAAAAACCTCGAAATAACTATGAAATCAATTGGTTCCCCCCCCCCCCGAACGGCGCGCATCATAACTACATAAACATCCGCGGCTCCCTTCTACACAGAACATCAGTAGCCACTGCCGTTGCGGCAGTTCTTGCCGTGATCACCAGTCCCGGCGCTGTTGCCGCCAATGAACACGCTCTTTCGCTTAGACCCGAGATCGAGGTCGGACACATTGGCGAAATGTTCTCAGAACTCCCTACCTCCCCCACGACTCTCAGCGTCTCCACCACCCCAACCACAGCCGAACAGGCCGAGTCTACTCGCACTATTTCGTCGACGGAAGACTGGAACCGCATTTGGAACAGCGTGTTGGCGCAAGAAGAGATCGTTGTTGTTGACAACTCACTCACGGTCGAAGCCATATCAAAAGGTTCATCGCCAGCTACAGCAACTCAATTTACCTTAAGAGGCGAAGGACAAACAGAAGACCGCGTAACGATCTCAACAAATACACCCTCTGGTTACGACAAATACTATTACCATAGCCTAGTAAATTTAGGCGTGCGAGAAGGGACCTCTATATCTATTGAAAACATCAACTTCGAATCCAAAGTAAACAATGAGGCTGGAAAAAGCGGCCTCGCCATCAACATAAACAATCGAACTGGGAATGATTACTGGTTACCAGAAATCGACACACTAAATTTTAGCGACCTTAGTTTTTCCGGTTTCAATGACGATCATGTCATTGCAATAGATAACGATGGCCAAAGAAATTATTCAGTTTTTGGGAGCATTTCAAACTTCATTATCCAAAACGTAAGTTTTTACCAGAATATTTCCGAAGGATCGCTCCTAGAAACAGATGATATCAAAAATGCCATCATAGAAGATCTGCACGTTGAAGATAACATCTCAAATTCTTCCAGCATTTCCTTAGACGGCGGCATCGCAAATTCCTCCCTCTCCTTAAAAAACTCAGAATTTATCGGAAACACAACCAAAGGATCAACTCTTTCTTTACAACAATTCCAAACCTTATCGCTAACCGGTTCCTCATTCATCAACAATCACAACACGTGGACCAATACTAGCAATAAAAAAGGTTTCGGTGGTGCTCTTTCACTTTCTTCAGACGGAGGAGCAGGCGTAGGCGAAGACCCCAAAAAAGGAATGCCCTTAATTAAGGACGTAAAATTTATAGACAATTCTTCCGAAAGATACGGCGGTGCAGTTTTTAGCGCAAGCAATGTTCTTTTTGAGAACACTGAGTTCACAAACAATACAGCATATTACGGCGGAGCTGTATATATAGGAGAGCAAGTAACACCTAAAATCCACGCAATCTTCTCAAATGTGAAGATGCAGAATAATACAGCAAAATTAGGAAGAGGTAGCGCAATATACGCACAAATACAAACAGAATGGAATCAAAGCAGACAGATAAATATCGATATTGAATCCATCAACAATCAAATCACATGGCAAGGATCAAACGATTCCTATCAAAAAACCATCTCCCTTCAATTCATTGGGTCAGACCCTGAAAACAACATTAATCTAGGGCTATACTCCCAACAATTAGCGGAACAGTCGACCGAATCGGAGGCAGAGGCATATCTGCAAATCTCGGGCGGGCTTTCCGTAGCCACTAGCAGATCCTCAAACACCGAAAACATCTCGAACATCTCGATCGGCGGCTCTACCGACGGCAATATTTTTGATACCAGCAACGTAAAACTTGGCGGAAAATCAACCTTCGAGAAGACGACCGTCAACTTCGATGTCAAAGCCGGGCGATTTGAGTTGCTGTCTGATGCCGACCTAAATTGGGAGGATGGTGCCGGCGGACGACTTACGACGGCCGCGGGCAGTGAATTTGCCCTGGCTTTGCAGGAAATCGATCCGACTAACGCCGACTCTCACGGCGAACGGGCAAAGATCCACCTTGCCGGAAACGAGCTCGACCTCAAGCAGGGGAGTTCGCTTTCGGTCAACTGGAATGAAAGACTCGATATGCTTCCCGCTGTCGGGTCTCACTGGCTGATTCTGGCCGAAGACGCCAGACTGACTGAAGGCAGCGCTCCGGACATCGCCATCAAGACAGACAACTGGATCCTGGACCATGCGATGCAGGTCGCCGAAGGAACACAGCTCACCCAAGGCATCGCCAATGAGGACGAAACGTTTGTGGAAGGCACGGAAGAGAACGTCTACATCGGCTTTTCCACGGAAAGTACGGCGGGCCCCGATCCGATCGATCCCGACGAAGACATTCGTTCAGCAACCAATTTGACGGCTCACTTCGCCTATTCGTCCATTCGTGAGGTTTCGCGGGGCATGTTGCACTGGCGTCCCGTGCGCAGCGACGCCTTCTGGGCCATTCCTCAATACCTGCACGATCGCCGGGACCGCGACGACTTCGGCGTAGGCTTTGACGCACAACTGCGGGGTATTACAGTCGGGAAGGACTTCACTACCGACAACGGCTTCTGGGGCGCCGCCTTCGGCTACGGCGACGGCAACATCCACTCGCTCGGCGGCATTGCCTATACGAGCGGCGACGTGCAGAGCTGGTGGGCCGGTATTTTCGGACAGCACAACGTCAACAATTGGCGCTTCGAGGGCATTCTCTCCTATCTGTGTCAGGATGCCGATCAGGATCAGAGCAACTCCGCCGCCGATCTTCATCTCAACACGAAGAACGACGTGGTGCTCGTCTCCGGGAAGGTCGCCCGTAGCTTCGTGCTCGACAAGAATGCCGAACGCACCATCCACATGACGCCCTCGGTGGGATTGGAATACGTCTGGCTCAAGCAGCGTGACTTCAACGTTCGCATGAACAGCGGCGAAACACTGCTCAAGGGCGAGGCAGAAGACATGAACGTCTTCTCCATCCCAGTTGATCTTCGCTTCGATCGCGATTGGGCCGGCGACAACGGTTGGCGGCACAATGCGAGCATGACGGTCGGCGGCAGCTTCAACTTTGGCGACGACACGATGTCCGGCGACTTCACCGGACCGAACGGCGTCGCCACGGACGGTTGGCGTCTGATTCCTCTGGACGACTGCCAAGGACGCTTGGCCGCCGAGTACGTCCTCCTTCACCCAAACCAGGATTTCTCCGTCTCTGCCGGAGCGGGGTACACCTTCTCGAAGAGCCGAGAACTGTTGGATCTGCGGGCCGTGATCCGCTACACGTGGTAACCGGACAGATGACGTAACGTCAAGTTGACGGGCGGATTAGAAAGTTTGCGCCAATCCGCCCTCTCGCAAGAGATCCGAGAACATGAAAAATAGTTCCGACCGTCAATTTCCTTGAATGGGGAGGGAGAAATCTCTCCCCATCGTTTTCTCTGGTGGTATTGAGCCGCAAAGAAAAATTGAAGCATTCTCCTGAAACAGCCTTGACAGCCTTGAGATCGATAGGAAGAGCCAGAAAGACTACTCAGTGGCTCTCAATCTCAACCAATGCCCCTACGCGAGGACAGCTCTCGGCACAGACGAAAAGCTCATCTCGACACGCATAGGTAAGCGGCGAAGGCTCTTCCCGGAACAAATATTCACGGGAATGCCGTGTGCTAGGATGGAGGGTGCGTCGTTTGATTGAATGTCAAACCGCAAACATTCGACCGTCTTTCACAAAGAAACAAAAAAGAAAGGAAAACCAATGAAATCAACAGGTTACCCCCCCCAACAACCTCCGACCATAAAGATTTCTGTCTCCTGACTTGTCAGCACAAGTCATTGGTCGCCGTTACCGTAGCGACGTGCTTTAGTTTGTCAAACGTTTCATTTGCAGCAGATTCCTCTGCAGAGGTGGAAAACCACGGCTCCCTGAACGCGGAAGAAATATGGCAGGACAACAACTACAAACTGAACGTGCTTACGCATGAAGACGGCAATATTCATAATTATGACTCCGTCTCCATTACACACGTCGTCCCTACAGTTCAGGATCAATACACCGTTTCCATCGAGAATGGTTCTGTACTGAATGTTGAAGGGAAATTCTCAATAGATCTCACTGCCCCCAAAAATAACGGCGGAAACGATCCCGCCAATTACGCCCTTTACGTTCACGGGAAATCGTCCGCTAACCCAGCGGAAGATACTATTGCCCATTTAAAAGGCGACGTTAACATCATCCTCAGACAACTCGATAAAAATCCGACTATCGGTGCCAACGGCGTATATGTCAATGCTGGAGCGACCGCCATCCTGGGCTCGGCCGGCACGACCACCAAAATCTGGGCCATCGGAGACAAACCCGATACATTGTCGGCAAAAGGAAAGGGAACAATTAGGCTCGAATCCACCAACAATCAAATTGTTGGAAACATGGATTTCTACGACTGGACTCCCGGTGGAGCAGGATCCTCGATAACTGCTGTTTTTTCAGGTTCTGAAGCATACTGGTTTGGTGACGAACAGAGTTGGGCGAATGCAACCGTTTACATGGGCGATAAGATCTTTGAATATCAGGATTTGATCGGTAAAAGTATGAATGGGTTCACTTGTCCAGACGTTCAGGATACGTTCGACCTTACTTTTGAGAACGGAGCACAATGGACCTATTTTGGGGTGGACGACAAGATTGAACCCCCTCGGCCTGTCTATGGAGTCACTGGTGTCCAGGGTACCAACAAACGAATCTCTTCGATTCGCCTTCAAAACGGCGGCATCATCAATCTGTACGACGAAAACATTCAAAAAACCTGGAAAGATCTAGGGCTGTTGGCAGCTTTTCCGGAACTGGCGTCGGTCAATCACGACTACGTCCGAATCGGCGACCTCAAAGGTTCCGGCGGCATTTTCCGCCTGGACTTGAATGCCAATAAATCCGCCGACGGAACGTTGGAGAGCGACGTTGTCTTCATTGAAGGCTCTTCCGATCCCGGTCAACACTGGATCGAACCATACAAGCCACATCTTTTGACCTCTCTCGGAGGGGAAAACACCCTGATCTTTGCGGTTACCAAGGAGAATAAACTTGCCGACGGCGAAGTCACCTTTGCCGACAAAATCAATCTTGAAGGCGAAAGCTTGTACGACTACGAACTGCAGATTGCGAGTAGCAAGTTTGAATCCAGCGACATAGATCGTGAAGAGTTGAAGGGGAAGATTCCTGATTTCACCCACGAAAACAAACCTGATTTCTCCGGATATGTGGGCGGCACTAAGTGGTTCATCGAACGCGTGAGCATCTCCCGCTCCGCCGCCGCCCGAGGCTTCACGGGTGCGGGCTACGCTAGCTATGACGCCGCCGTCGAAATGGACCGCCACGACCGCCGCCTTGCAGAAACGGTGCGCAACGCGACCGATCCGGAAAACGGCCTCTGGGTCCGCATCCACCATGGCCGCAGCGGTGCGGAAAACCAGTACCGTTGGGACCGCACGGGCGCGACCATCGGCTTTGACCGCGACCTTTCGCCCACGAATCGTCTCGGCGCCTGGTTCTCTTACACCGAAGGCGACACGGAATTCCTGGACGTCCGCGGTGACGGTGACATGAAGCGTTACGAAGCCGCGCTCTTTGACACGATCACGCTCGACAACCACTACATCGACCTCGTCGCGCGCTTCGGCCGCGTCTCGAGCGACTTCAGCGTCGGCAACACGAAGTTCTCGACTTCGGGCGACTACGATCAGGACTACGCGGCGGTCTCCGCGGAATACGGCTACACGCTACGCGACACGAACGGCGTCTTCATCGAACCGCAAGTTCAGGTGCAGGCGGCTTATCTCAAGAGCTTCGACTACACGTCGAACCGCGACATGAAGGTCGAAGCCGACTCCGCCACGAGCGTCATCGGCCGCGCCGGCTTCCGCGCCGGCCGTGCCCTGGAAACGTCCGACTCCGCGGGCGAACTTTACTTCCGCGCGGACGTTCTCCATCAGTTCACGGACGGTCAGGACGCCGAATTCATCGGGCAGAACGAACGGCTCGATGAAACCTGGGGCGACACGGGCACCTGGGTGAACTTCGGCGTAGGCGCCGTCTGGCAGTGGAAGGATACGCTCGGGCTCCAGTTCGATCTCGAACGCACCGCGGGCGGCAAGACGGACGACACCTGGTTAGTGTCGGGCCGCTTCAACTACTACTTCTGATACTCCCCCGAGAAAAGCGGCGTTCCCCTCACCGGGCGAATGCCGCCTTTCTCCCCGTCGCACTCACGGACTTGTTGTCCGCACCTTTTGCTTCACAAGGAGACGCTATCGAGAGAGCTCATTCTTCAGCACACTAAACCCTTTATTCCCGTCGCAACCCCTATGCGCATCGCTTGCCGGAGAGACTGTCCTCGCCTCTTTCGCTTTTCTCTCCGAGCACCGCACTGAGTTTTGAAGACGGGACCGACCGAGAAGCTCGTTTTCATCGGTGCTCAGTCGTTTTCCGTAAAGGAAAGCGACATGGGGTGTCGTTTGCCTTCCACAACTCCGCCGCATATACAGTTTTCCCTATTGTCAAGAGGGGAACAGATCAAAAAATATCTTCATGAAAGGCGATCCTCATCAAGAAAATTTCGATTAAATCCGCTTTCTAGGGTTAGTACGGTGGGTGCATTGAAAAGAAACTGAGAAGATTCACCCGAGCGAGGACAAAAACCGAATATCCCCTCGCGCACATAACGATAAGACCAAATTGCAAGTTCCGGAGACTGCATCGCGCACGTCGTCCCGGAGCGTTCACCAACGATCCCGCGACGGTCGCCTTGCAAGATTTTCGGGCTGGCCGGGAGTGCACACCTTTTTCTTGCCGCTTCGACCCAAGGCACTCCCAAAACACACAACAAGGATCATCATGAACAGCCTTCGTTCTTCCCCCCACTCCGTCATCCCCGCATCGAAGAACTTCAGCTTCGCCCCGATCGCCGTGGCCGTTGCGGCGGTCTTGACCGCGGCAACGAGCACTAGTGCCATTGCGTCTCACACAGCCTTTGTGTTCGACCCATCTTCTGAGATGAAGCGCGACGGGGTCATCACCTTGAATCTTGACAACATTTCCAACGACGAAGACTTCGATTGGCGCAAAACCAGCGGTGTTCTCTTCTCAATTGATGGGTTACCCGACGCTGACGGGAAGGTTCCGCACCGAACCGCAATTGAGTGGTGGTACGACGATGAACAAACGGCCAATGAGCTTTTTTCAGCTGTCAACAGTCAAGGCATTCCGAATGATGAACATGCCAAACTCACTGTCACGAACGATTCGGGCGTCTTCAATCTCGGTTGGGACTTTGAGCTGGACAGCCAGAATTCCAGTTATTCGTACAGTCCCGCCATCGCCAACTTCCGCCCCGAAGTTCTCCATGGCGACTCCCCTGACCGTTATCTGAAACACTTCACCTTCAAGTCTAAGGCGGGAAATCAGATCGCCATTGTCACGCGGAACTCATTGGTTCGTTCGACGAACGAAGGCGACAGCGAAGCAATGCTCGGCCTCTCGGTTTTGAACAAACGTGGGTGGATGAGCTTTGAGAACAAGACCTATCTCGTAAGCGATTTTCAGTTCGATTACTCTAACCCATCCACGACTGAAGCGACCAACTCTACCGAAGGTTCCGGCACGAGGGGCGAGTACATCGCCGCCGGTGTCGTTACCGGCTTTGGCGCCATCACAAACCGGGCTCATAACGGCAAGTACCTTTTTGACGACCTGTTCGAAAAGGACTCTGTGACCAACGAACACACGACGCTCAAAAAAGACCTGTCCCTCGAGAAGTACGGTCTCATTGAATTTAAACAGCGTTCTGTCGTGAGTGTGACCGCCCGGCCGGCGACGAACGAAAATACCGACGGTCGTCTCAATGAAGTCTTCGGTGTCTTCGCAAACGAAGGCGGTACCGTCGACTTCCAAAATGGCGGTGACGTTCTCGTGAAAGGCCGCGACGCGCACCACATCGTGAGCGCCCTCACCTCCGCCTCGACCCTCGGCATTCTCGATCCCCTGAAGTCCGGTGAAATCAAGTTCACCGCCGGAACCGGCGTGAACCGCATTTGGGGATGGTCCGACAGCTACGGAGAGGACCCTGGAGAGAGTACGCCCATTACCGTCGAAAACGGGGAAACTCTTTTCAATGATCAGGGTAATCTCAACGATGCTGCGTTCGAGAACCTGGACCAGCAAATTGACGATTACCTAGAAAAAGCGACGGGCAAGGGAACCACGACCGAACAGCATCTGCGCGGTTCGATTCTCGCCGCCAATGGTTCGGACATCACCGTTCAGGACTCTGCCGACGGTTGGCTCGACATCCGCGGCGACGTCGTTGCGGCCGTGAAGAACGGCGAAGACGCCGGTTCCAACACTTTCGTTGCCCAGGGCAAAGAATTGAGCGACGGTGTGCATGCGAACCTCATGGCCGGCACCGTCACGCGCGCCACGGTCAATCTGACGCTCTCGCACGAAAACTCCACCTTGGTCGGTAACGTCTACGAACGACATCGCGTAGGAGCGGAAGAAGCTGTTCAAATGGTAGGAACGAACTCGTCCGGCAATGAAGAGCCGGCCTACCGGGGGGATCAATCCACCCGGGTCTGGATGGAAGACCAGTACAGCCTCGAAAGTGCAACGCTCGGCGGCACGGTCAACCTAAAGATCTCCGGCGGCGCCGTGTGGTATCCGACGAAGGACTGGAAGGGTTGGAACTACGACTTCCTGTATCAGGACTTCTTCAACGAAACCGGCGACAACGAATACGGCACCGTCAACACCGGCTACGAGTACTATGACGTATCCGATCAGTACAACCTGCAAGTGAAGGAAGGCAATGGCTACAAGGTTGTGAACAACACGATCAAGGACAGCACCGAACTTATCAACCTCGATAAGATCAACGATCTTGACCTTACGTCCCAAGGCGGCGAAATCGTCACGGCCCAACCGAAGGGAGATGACTACACGACGGTCGACGGCGGCGTCTATCACCTGACGCTCAACGGCGGCACGGTGGACCTCTCCTACCTGCGCCGTGACTTCCAGATGTCGACGTCTCAGGAAGACCTCGGCGTGATCCGCCCGGGCGAAGCGATTGAAGTCGAAGACGCCAACGGCAACGGCATCAAGAAGTTCCGCATCCAGGCGCTTGATGGGAAATCGGGCAACTTCCGCATCTACGCGAAGGACGCGACGCACCACGACCTCGTGATCGTCGACGAAATGCGCGACGCCCAGAACGTCAAGCATGAGGGCAAGTCCTTCGACCTCAACCTCGTCCTCTGGAACGACGGCATCGGCGACGAGCACAAGCTCACGATCAACCCCGACGACAAGAGCACCTACATCCAGGTGGCCCGCGTTCCGGACTCGGTGAACGTCACTGCCGAATCCTACGGCGAAGGCCGCACGACCTACACGGCCTACCGCGTCGTGAAGGACGAAAAGACGATGGTGGACGGAGTGTCGAAATATGTTGACGGGAGCATCACTTACGATCAGGGCCTTGATTGGCACGAACAGAACGTCAACTGGTTCATCACGGGCGAAGCGGAAAACCGCGAGGACATGGCCGTGATCGGGACGACGGAACTCGCCGCCAACCTGGGCTACCTCATGGCGACCACGATGGAAACGTTGCGCGACCGCCGCGGTGAAATGACCTTCAACGGCACGAAGGAAGACGGCTGGTGGGTGCGCTACACGCACGACCGCTTCGGTCTCGAAGGCTTCACGGCCGAAACCGACGGCTTCCAGTTCGGCTACGAATGGACAAAGCCCGAAGAGGGCGGCCGACTCTTCCGCGGCGCGGCGTTGGACGTCGCTCAGGGCGACGTCGAGTACGACCGCCTCTCGGGCGAATCCGAAGCCGACCGCTATCGTCTGAGCGCCTACCAGACCTACATGGGCGACAACGGGGTCTACTACGACGCCGTCCTGCGCGCGGGCTGGTACGACGCCGAGACGAACGTCGCCTACACGCGCTACAACGGCACGGTCTACGACATGAAGGGGAACTTCGACTACTGGGCCGCCGCCGCGTCCTTTGAAGCGGGCCACCGCTTCGAATCGCAGAGCGCCTGGTGGATCGAGCCGGAAGTCCAGCTGCAGTACACCTACATCACGGACTACGACTACAAGACGAACCACGGCATCCGCATCGAAACGGACGACACGCAGAGCCTGATCGGGCGCTTCGGCGTCCGGATGGGCAAGGTCCTCTCGTCGGACGCCGGCCGCCACATGAGCGTGTGGGCGGGCGCGGACGTCTTCCACGAGTGGTTGGGCGACCGCGACGGCACGATGACGGGCGTCGACGAAACGGTCCGCTACGACATCTCGGGCGACGACACCTGGTGGGACGCCGTCTTCGGGATGACCTGGGAAACGGGTCCGGACTCCCGCGTCTTCGCGGCCGCGAAGCATGACTTCGGCGGCGACAAGGAAAACACCTGGTCCGTCAACGTCGGCGCAACCTGGAACTTCTGATTCCGAGTCGTCTGACTGAGAAGAGCGCCCGAGCAAAACCGGGCGCTCTTTCTTATCCAAGCAATCTGTCAACGCAAAGGAACATCCGCCAGGCAGTACCCCATCGCCATTGAACCCGGCGACAAAACCAGCGCCTTCGGTGTCATCGTCCCGGACTTGCCCGACTGCTATTCCGCGGGCGACACGCTTACAGAAGCACACGTCAACGCCAAGGAGTCGATCGAACTGTGGCTTGAGGCCGTGCTCGAAGAAGGCGGCTCCGTTCAACACCCCTCCGTCCCGGAAGCTCTCAAAAAAGCTCATCCCGAATGGGCGGACTGGATCTGGTCTTCCGTGGAGATCGATTTTCCTCACGCGCCCGAACGCGGGGCGTGAACCTCCGACGCCGCCCTCGGGCTGCGCCCCGCCCCGCGTCCTCACGGGAAATTTCTTGGGCGAAGCCCGAGGGCGGTCCGTCGACGGGACGCCTTCGCACGGCACTCGTCCCTCGGCACGCACGCCCGAGAGTCCTTTCTCTTCCCTTCCTATCCCTTCCTTTCACCTCCTTTCCCTACCTCTGCCCCGAAGAATCGTGAACCCGCCCGATCTCCCGGACCTTTCGGTCTTTCCGCGGGTCGTTCGCCGTCCCTTTCTCCCGCACGCACGACCTGTTCCCCGCACGCCCGCCCTTGCCCCGGGAATCCATCCCGCAAGGACCACCCGCCCCCGCCTGATAAAATGTCCTCCATCTCCGACGACGGCCCTCCCGACTCTCCGCCGCCGCAATCATAAGGGACGCCTCTCATGAACTTCGAACCGCTCGCCTCGCACTACCCGAAGCTCTCCGCCCTCGGAGAGCACTGCGAAGACCTGATCCGCGACCGTCACTACCGCGAGAGCGTCCAGGGACTGCGGCAGTTCGCCGAAGGCGTCCTGAAGACGGTCTTTCGCGTCAAGGACGACGACGAAGGCCTCGGAGCCCTCATGCGCCGAGACGATTTTCAGATCGTCGTACCCCGCAAGGTCGCGGGAAGCTTTTCGCTTCTGCAGCGCTACGGCAACAAGGCCTCCCACTTTCAAACGAAGGACCTTCCCGCCGACGTTCCCTACGAGCGGCACTACGAGATCCGCACGAAGGAGGACGCAGAGCTCTGTCTTCGCCACGGCCATGAGATCGCCCGATGGCTGCTCTCCTGCCGGGATCCGTCCGCCGCCTACCCCGACTTTCGGCCGCTTGAAACCGTGCGCACGAACAAGAAGGGCGAGAAGCGAAAGATCGTCTTCGACGCGCATCAGGAAGAGGCGATCGGTCTTCAACACGGCCGTCACCTCGTCCTCGCGCCTCCGGGCTGCGGGAAGACGGAAATCCTCACCGAGCGCGTGCGCCGCGCACTCGAAGCGGGGATTGCGCTCACCGACATGTTGTGCCTCACCTTCACGAACCGCGCGGCCCGCGGCATGCAGGAGCGAATCGAAGAAAACTTCCAAGACCGCAGCATGGGTGAGCTCTACGTCGGGAATCTTCACCGCTTCTGCTCGAAACTCTTGTTCGAGAGCGAAGCCGTTCCCGAAACCGCAACGATCATCGACGAAGACGACGCGCGCGAAGTGATCGACTCGCTCGCCGTCGAGCGCCTGTGGAAAGACGGTCCGTCCTCGGGATCGGACGAACGTCCTCGTCCGAAGGACGCCCTTCCGGGATTCGTCGCCGACTTCATTCAACAGCGCGCGGCGGAACTTCTGCAGAAGGACCGAGAGTTCCCCGCGGATACGATTCAGAAGGCCCCGGCGCCCGAAGTGAACCAGAGGAACATCGAACTCTTCGCGTCCTTCGGGCTTCTCGCGTTCGACGAGAAGCACAATCCGAAGGTCAACGAAGACCGCGTCGACGAAATCGCCCGCGACTACCTCGCCTACAAGGAGTCGCAGGAGTTGCTCGATTTCAACGACCTTCTTCTCAAGGCCTGGCTTTTCCTGACGGACGAGCGCTCGTTCGTGAAGCGCTATTCGTGGATTCAGGTGGACGAAGTGCAGGACCTCTCGCCCCTGCAGCTCGCGATTGTGGATCTTCTCTGGAACGACGACGAGCCCTCGAGCGTCTGCGTCTTCTTCGGGGACGAGCAGCAGGCGATCTTCTCCTTCATGGGCGCGAAGCTCGAGAGACTGCAGGCCCTGAGCCGCACGCACGCGGTCCATCACCTGCACCGGAACTTCCGGTCGCCTTCGTACCTCCTTGATCTCTTCAACAAGTTCGCCGTCAACGAACTCGACGCTGATCCCGCGCTGCTGCCCCGCGCCGAAAAGGTTTCGAAGGCCCCCAAGGGAGCCTTGCGGCTTCTCGCCGCCTACAACGCAAAGGATCAGGTCGAACTCTTGGGCGAACTCGCGCGCCTCGCCCCCGCCGACGAAACGACGGCCTTACTGGTGCCGTCGAACGCGATGGCCGATACGCTCAGCAACCACCTCAAGGAAAAGGGTGTCGAGCACTTCAAGATTTCGGGAAGCGACATCTTCCGCATGGACGTCCTCAAGACCGCCAAGGCCTATCTCGGGATCCTGAAGGACGACTTTCAGACCGCGCCCTGGGCGCAGCTCATCTCGCGCCTCACGAGAAAGAACACGACCTTGAAGCGCATCCGCGACTATCTCGCCAAGGAATTCCCCGACTACGGCCTTCTCCCCTCGGACCTTCTCCACTATTCCGTGGAAAATCCCGAGGAGCCCATGAGTCTTCTCGACGACTTCACGCGGGCCTATTGGGGCGAGCTCGTCGTCTTCGACACGGAAACGACGGGGCTCGAAGTGGGGTTGGACGACGTGATCCAGATCGCGGCCCGCAGACTCAAGGGCGGCCGATGCATCGAAACGCTCACGCTCTTTTTGGAAACGAAGCGGACGATCCCGAAGATGCTCGGCAACATTCCGAACCCGATGGTGGAGGAGTACGAGGCCGCGAAGGCCCGCGGGAAGCTTCTGCCGCCCGCGCTCGCCTTCAAGAAGTTCCTCGCCTTCGTGGGCGACGCCCCGGTCGTGGGCCACAACGTCGAGTACGACGTCAACATCGTGAACGCCCAGTACGCGGCGCTCAAAGACCGGATGGAAAAGGTCTTCGCCGACGGCGTCGACCTCTCCGCCCTCCCGCGCGCCTATGCCCGGGGAGAGCTCCTGAAGCGCTACGACACGCTTCGCCTCTCCTATGCGCTCGAGCGCATCATCTGCCGCGAAAAGGGGTTGAAGCGCCTTCCCTCGCACAAGCTCAAGGACCTGATCCGCATTCTCGGAGTCGAAGGGACGAATTCGCACAAGGCCGACGACGACGTCGCCGCGACCGAGGGGCTCCTTGCGCGCTTTTACGAGCTTGCCCGGCCGCTCGTGGAAAAGCAGCGGGCCTTCCTCATGAAGCCCTCCTTGCGCAACATGTCTAGGACGCTTCGCGACGCCGTCAAGGAGATCTACGACGAGCACCGCGACCTGAGCTTTAGGCCGCAGGACCCCGAAGACCCGGCGATTCTCGTGCAGGTGCTTCGCGAATTCATCGAAACCCTTCCGAACCACACGGAAGAACCGACCGAAATCGGCGAAATCCGTAAGAAGCTCCCGCTTCTCTACGCCTATCTCGACCGGGTGCTCGTCGACAAGGAACGCTCGAGAACGCTCTACGCGCAGCTGCAGCGCTATCTCGTTCACGTGAATTCCTTGAAGGAAGCGGACCTCTGCTCGAGCGACGTCGTGCGCGACCGCATCTTCCTTTCGACGGTCCACAAGGCGAAGGGCCTCGAATTCGAAAACGTCGTCATCGCCGACGCCCGCGACGGCGTCTATCCCTTCTTCCGAAGCAACACGCCCGAGACAAGGGAAGAGGACGCGAGAAAGTTCTACGTCGCGCTCTCGCGCGCGAAAAAGACGATCACGATCACCTGGCCGCTGGAAAACGACTGGGGCTTCCGCTGCAAAGAGTCGCCGTTTCTTGCAAGCATCCGTTCGGACTTCGTGCGGATGACGGAAAACGACGTGCTGCGGGACGAAAAGAAAGCGTCCCGAGGCAACGACCCCGAAGAGGACGACCCGCCCTTCTGACGATTCCCCAACGTCCGCGCTCGAGCTTCACGGACGCCCGCCGCCTCGAAGGCGCCTCCATGCGGTTCTCTTGCGGCCGCGGACGGCAGGAACGCGAAAACCCCGGCGAGGCGCGTTGCCCGTCGGGGTCGTCGTTTGGAAAAGGACTCGGTCCCTTTTGCGGTGATGAACCCTGCGTCCCGAAAGACCGGTCTTCGGTTCGGGACGCCCACCCGGGGCTCCCTTCCCGCACCGGCGCTTCTCAGTCGTGTATGGTTTGCAATCCGATCCAGCGGGCCGTCGCGAGATCGTTTTCGTCGTAGATCGGGCTCTTCTCTTCGTTGAGGGTCGCGATCGCCGCCATCTCCTCAGCCGAGAGCGTGAAGTCGAGAATGTTGAGGTTCTCAACCATACGCTCGCGCCGCACGGACTTCGGGATCACGACGGCGCCCCGCTGATTGAGCCAGCGAAGAATCACCGCGGCGACGGACTTTCCGTGCGCTTCGGCAATCTTCGTCAAGACCGGGTTCGTGAAGATCCCCCTCTGTCCTTCGGCAAAGGGCGCCCAGGTTTCGTGCACGATTCCTTCGGCCTTGAGGAAGGCGTTCGACTTCTCCTGCTGACGGAAGGGATGCGTTTCGATCTGGTTCACCATCGGCTTCACTTCGTTGTGAAGGAACAAGTCCTGCAGGCGCTCGTCCGAAAAGCTCGTGACCCCGATCGCGCGGATGCGGCCTTCCCTGTAGAAGCGCTCCAAGGCGCGCCAGGCGGCGTAGTAGTTTCCGTAGGGCTTGTGAAGAAGAACGAGGTCGACGGTGTCGAGCCCGAGTTCCGAGAGCGACTTGTCGAGCGCCCGCAGCGCGTCGTCGTACTCGTAGTCCTGCACCCAGAGCTTCGTCGTGACGAAGATCGATTCGCGCGGAAGGCCGCTCTCTCGGATCGCTTCGCCCACTTCGCGCTCGTTGAAGTAGGATGCCGCCGTGTCGATCGAGCGGTAGCCGACTTCGAGCGCGTCCAAAACGCAGCGCTTCGTGTCTTTCTTCGGAATCTGAAAAACACCGAACCCGATCGCGGGCATGACGACGCCGTTATTCAAACGAACTTCCTTCATGACACATTTCTCCCTTTTGCCGTCGAGACGCAAAGAGCCGCGTCCCCTCTTTTCACCCGTTCATGCTAAGAACTTCGTATGCTTGGAGAAAGACGCAAAACGAGGCAAAAATGTCACTTTTCGAAGATCCCTCGACCAAAGAGATCGAGTCCCCGTTCCCCCGAACCGTCGACGAACCCGTCGCAGATAAGAATTCCGAGGCACAAAAGACGGGAAAGGACGAGCTTCTCCACTTCCACGATTCCGTCGACGAATTCGCCGGGGTCGTCCGCGAAAACCGCATTCTCCACGTCGTCCCGAGGGCGGGAAGTCTCAGCTTTGAACATAGAGAGATCCGCTACAACGTGACGACGGGCGACTACGTGATCCTTCCGAACGCCGTCCTCGCGCGGGACTTTCGGGCTTCGGTCGACTTTCGGGCGCTCATCTTTTCGCTCTCGCCTCAGGTGTCCTTTCACATCGCGCTTCGTTCCGACTACGGGATCGTGGGGCACCTCGCGCTCCTTCAGAATCCAGTGATGCGGCTCACCTCCGCCGCCCTGACGCGATGCGTAGAAGACATTGAAAGACTTCGGGAGCGCCTTCTCGAAACCTCGCACCTCTTTCACGACGAACTCGTGAGCCACCTTCTCGCCGCGCACGTGCTCGACCTCTACGACATCCACGCGAAGACCCGCACGAAGGCGGCCGTCTCCTCCCGGGCGGTGCTTCTCCTTCGGCGCTTCATCGGGGAACTCTCCGACGGAGCCTTTCGCGAGCACCGGGACCTCGCCTGGTACGCGGAGAAACTCTGCGTCACGCCCGAATATCTTTCGGAAGTCTGCCGCGGGGTGAGCGGGCGGAGCGCGGGGTACTTCATCGACCTCTTCACTGCGGGCGAGATCGCAAGGCTCCTTCTTCAGAAGAACATCCCCGTGCGGCGGATTGCGGAGGACTTCTCCTTTTCGTCTCCGTCCTATTTCACGCGCTACGTCGAGCGGCACCTCGGCATGACGCCGCTCGCCTTCCGGAAGAGCCTCTGATCCAAGCCGCTTCCCTGGTTCGCCTGGCCGAAGCCGCACCTTCCCGCCCACTAGCGCGGGAAGAAGAAAGCGTCAGGGAATTAGGTCCGCGCGGGGCCGCAGCGCCCGCGCCGGCCACGACGAAGTCGTAGGTTTCGGCAGGCCTTGGTGCGTCGGCCGGATTCTCCGCCCGAACCGAACGAGGCCCCGTGCCCAGGGAGGCAAGAAGAGCAGAGAAAAGAAGGGAGCGGCGGGAAGTCATGGCGGCGAAGGGATGAAGCAGTGGGAGGAGCTAACGGGAAATTTTCTGCCGACGGGGAACAGTCGGTCAATAGAGGATCGGGCCGAGGGGCAACGCCGACGTCGACCGCCTTCAACCTACTACAACTTGTAGTACCTTGACCAAATCGCCTGCGCAAGCTCCATCCCAACCGCGAAGCGGTAAGGTGGGGTCGAGATTCACGCCTGCGTACTTTTCCTAGTTTGCTTGGATCCGCAGCGCGGGCACGCCGACATCAGTCAAGACCGGGACAGTTGTTAGGGGACGTCAACAATGAAACGATCGGTCATGCGAATCTGAAAAATCGCTC